>Ga0315334_10000016_pt1 | contig 186842 bp, 164 predicted proteins | sample M150034915metaG_FD_205555 | JGI IMG/M metagenome (GOLD analysis project Ga0315334, IMG submission 205555) | Ammonia-oxidizing marine archaeal communities from Monterey Bay, California, United States - M1 500m 34915 | ecosystem: Environmental > Aquatic > Marine > Intertidal zone | place: USA... | reverse complement strand
AGCCTGCCAAGGTGGCAGCTTTGCCGTGGAATCAGTGGCAGCTTTCGCGTGGAATGGGTGGCAGGCTTCGTCTGGAATCAGTGGCAACCTTGGTCTGGAATACGCAAGTCGCGGCAAACAATTTTAAGAACCAGGCGCTGGGAACGACTCGAAATCGGGTTTTTCTACAGCCTCGTTATGTGTGAGGAGTATGGATGAGTCCTACAGTATTCCGAGAAAAAGGATATCGTTTCTTTTTCTTCTCGCGAGAGGAGTCTCGCATGCATGCTCATGTAGTATCGGGTGATGGCGAGGCAAAATTCTGGCTTGAACCAGATCTTGAGCTGTCCAAAAATTACGGATAAAACCGGCAGCAACTGAAAGAAATCGAATTATTGGTGGAGGATCACCGAGATGAGCTTGTCAGCGCTTGGAAACAGCACTTCGGCAGTTGAGGTGACGAACATTTCTGCGCATGGCGTGTGGCTTCTGGCGCACGACCGAGAGTTTTTCATGCCCTACAACAGTTTTCCCTGGTTTAAGGAGCAGCCGGTCAGCGCAATTGTGAACGTTGAGGAACAATCTCCAGGCCACTTCTATTGGCCTGACCTTGATGTCGACCTGGCGGAAGAAATTATAGAGCATCCCGAGAGGTTCCCGAACGTCGCTCACAGCACATAACCATCGCAGGCATGGCGACGTCGTTTCCATTGCGGCTTCGCCTCCATTCCAAAGCCGCGCATGCTGCGGGGCGTTATGTGGGGCGTTCGTCTTGACGTACGTACCCAAAGGCGTACACTTGGTGAAAAGTTGAACACACAAGAGGTGCGTCATGACCGGAATCACAGCAACTGAGGCGCGCAGCAACCTTTATCGGTTGATTGACGAGACCGCCGAGTCCCACCAACCAATCGTCATCATGGGTAAGCGGAACAAAGCCGTCCTGGTTTCCGAGGAAGACTGGTCAGCCATTCAGGAAACACTTTACCTGCTCTCCGTACCTGGTATGCGGGAGTCGATTCGTGAGGGGATGGATACCCCCGTGGATGAATGTGACGAGGAGCTGGACTGGTGACATGGAAGTTGGTTTACACCAAGCAAGCCCAGAAAGATGCAAAGAAGTTGGCCTCCAGCGGCCTCAAACCAAAAGCCCAGGAACTGTTAGCGCTGATAGCGGAAGATCCATACCGCAAGCCGCCTCCGATTGAGAAGCTCATTGGTGATCTTTCAGGGGCCTATTCACGCCGCATCAATATTCAGCATCGTCTGGTCTACCAAGTGCTCGAGGAGGAGCGAGTGGTGAAAGTTCTCAGGCTCTGGAGTCACTACGAATAAGGCATAGCCAGGCGCTGTTGCCGGACAAATTTTCCACCGCTTCGCGGCTCCAAAATTGGCGCAAAGCTTCGCGTTTTAGCTGTGATTGTCTCACTCGAAAAGTGATACTATAGTGTCACCATTAATTTGGATCAGGGTGAGCCCATGAAAGTTGAGCTGGTTACGAACCTCAAGCGCCAAGCCACAAAGATTCTGGCAGATCTGCACCTGACTAAAGAGCCGATACTGATCACGGAGCACGGTCAGCCATCCGCATACCTTGTTGATGTGCAAGATTACGAGTTTATGCAGCGCCGACTTGAGCTGCTTGAGGGGCTCTCACGAGGAGAGCTGGCTGTACTTGAGGGAAGAACGTACAGTCAAAGTGAGGCCAGGGAGAAAATGAGTAAATGGCTGAAGTAATCTGGACGGAGCCCGCCCTTCAAGAACTGGATGCGATCGCTGAGTACATTGCTCTGGATAATCCTGCAGCCGCAAGTCACCTGGTCCAAGAAGTTTTCGATAAGACCGGGCGTTTGGAAGATTTCCCCCAATCCGGACGGATTCCTCCAGAGCTCCCTGATTCAGTATACAGGGAGGTAGTGGTTCCTCCGTGTCGCATTTTTTATCGTGAGGATGATAAGCGAGTTCTCATTCTCTATGTCATGCGAGAGGAGCGACAGCTTCGGGCGTACATGCTTGGGAACAGCTAACCAGGCGCGGCACTCGGATGCCTTTTTCTCCGCTTCGCTAGGTCAAAGTCACCGGTGCGCGAGCACACTGCTGAGCCAGGCCTTTCAGCGCCCCTTAAACAAAGACCCCAACAACCCCCGCAAAATGCTCCGGGTCATCTCCCGCCCTGCGGTGCGGGCTACGCTTTTTGCCATGGTTTCAAAAACGCCCTGGCGCGACGATGTTCTTGCTCGCGCCGGGGCTTTTCGTTTGCTGGTTGGCGCTTTGTACATCCGGCTGTCATCAAGCGCTGCCTGTTCGGCTTCCCTGGCGGCTTGTTCGGCTCGTTCTTTCAGTTTCTCGTAGGCGGATTCGCGGTCAATGGTGGTGTTGTACCTTGGGCCAAACTCGCTGGCATTGATGATTTGCCTGCGTTCTTCGGCCGTGGCCGGGCCCAGGCGGGAGGAGGGCGGTCGGATCAGGGTCTGGTCCACTATCGATGGCATGCCTTTGGCGTCCAGGGTGGATACCAGGGCTTCGCCGATACCCAGTTCGGTGATGACTTTTTCAGTATCCAGATTCGGGTTTTGCCGGAAGGTGGAGGCGGCAGAACGAACGGCTTTCTGGTCTCGAGGGGTAAAGGCTCTGAGTGCGTGTTGTACCCGGTTGCCCAGCTGGCCCAGCACGGTGTCCGGGATGTCTGTGGGGTTTTGGGAGACAAAATAAACACCCACACCCTTGGAGCGGATCAGCCGAACAACCTGTTCAACCTTCTGCAGGAGCGCTTTCGGGGCATCATCAAACAGCAGGTGCGCTTCGTCGAAAAAGAACACGAGTTTGGGTTTGTCGGGGTCGCCGACTTCCGGTAACTCTTCAAACAGTTCGGCAAGCAACCAGAGCAGGATGGTGGCGTAGAGCCGTGGGCGTTGAATCAACTGGTCTGCTGCCAGCAGGTTAATGTGTCCGTGCCCTGCAGTGTCGCAGCGCATGAGGTCTGCCAGTTCCAGTGCGGGCTCACCGAAAAACCGGTCTCCGCCTTCTTGCTCAAGTTGAAGTAACCGGCGCTGTATGGCGCCCACGGAGGATTTGCTGACGTTTCCGTAAATTGCTGTGAGCTCTTGCGCCTGTTCGGCCACAAAGGTCATTAATGCCCGCAGGTCCTTGAGGTCCAGCAGGGCCATGCCGTGCTCGTCCGCCACTTTGAACGCGATGTTCAGAACGCCTTCCTGGGTGTCGTTGAGTTCCAGCAACCGGGACAGCAAAAGTGGCCCCATATCTGAAATGGTGGCCCGCATGGGGTGGCCTTCGGCGCCGAATACATCCCAGAAAACGGTGGGGAAACCATGGAACGTGTAGGGTTCAAAGCCTATCTTCTCTGCGCGCTTGAGCAGCGCAGGTTTGGGTGTGCCGGGCTGGGAGATGCCAGACAAGTCGCCTTTTACATCGGCCATGAACACCGGCACACCCTGGGCGGAAAAGCCTTCCGCCAGAATCTGCAGGGTGACGGTTTTTCCGGTACCGGTGGCGCCGGCAATCAGGCCATGACGGTTAGCACGGCTTAGCAGCAGGCTCTGAACGTGACTGCCATTGCCTATAAATACGGAGTTTTCCGGCACCGGGTGCACCTCGTTGGTTATTGGACAAATTTGTTGGCGGTAATAAGGCAAGCTTAGCCTAAGATGTGTTTGTTGATGGAGGTACAAGAACTATCAGTATGGTCGATAAATGGAGTACACGGCGGAAGGGCGATTATGAGCTCCGGCTGACTCGTACGGTGAACACGCCCGGACGGCATTCGGTTGAGCTGTATCTGTTTATCCCGCCAGAAACCACGCTTTCTGCCCGAACGCTTTCAGAGCAGCAGTTCTTCTTCGGCTCTGTTGCCCACAGTTTTGGGTTGATGGGTTTGCAGGGTGGCGACAGGGCCGTCAAGAATGATGAGTCCTTTGCCCTGCTATCCCCGTACTTCGAAATCGCCAACAGTTCCTGGTTGCTTCGGTACAAGGCGTCCATGGGTCGGTTGCGAGGGCAGTTGAACAATACCAACACGCCGGGCGAGACCATTGCGCGTGCCCTGCGGCTCAGCCAGGCTTTCGCGCAACGCATGCGTGAGACTCAGCCCTCGCGGGACCGCCAGAAGCGGTATCTGCGCCAGATGGACATTTACTTTTCCTGGTTCGTGGAGCAGTTCTTTCTTGAATGCATGACCCGCGAAAGCTTTTCCGCACTGGACGAGGCGCTCCGCCAGAGCATTACGGATTTTCTCCAGCAGGAGCGAACTCATCGCAAAGAGCAGGATTACCTGCGTGATTTTCTGGGCACGCCTACCGCGCTTTGGAATCGAATGAGCCTCTACGACCGGTTACTGGAGTACCCCATCTCGCTGCGGCCAAAGGTTGCCGAACTCGGCTCCGGTACACGCAAGCTGGTGAAGGCTGCCACCACAATGTTCATCATGTCGATACTGACCTACATGCTGTTTAATGTGCGCAATGCCAGCGAAACGCTTTCCATCACGTTGTTGCTGGTTATCGCGCTGATGTACGGCGTTCGTGACATGGTGCGCGAAGACATGATCAACGTGATTACCCGCCGGTTACGCCGGGGCAAGCCCCGTTGGCGGATTCGCCTGCGAATGCCTTACACCAGACAGCAGGTGGCCAGGCAGCTGGTGTGGGTGGATTATCGGAATCTCCAGGAGTTGCCGCAGGTGGTCGCCAGTGCCGTCGGACGCTCGGCCAACAACGATGATGCACAAGTTATCTGTTACCGCTCACTGCTCAAACCGGACAAAGACACGCTGGAACACGATGAAATCAGGGAGCGTATAACGCTGGATTTCGAAGCTCTGTGTGAAATGATCAAGGTAAGCCGGGATCGACTGTATGTGTGTGAGGAGGATGAGGAGTCCGGGTTTTCGGTACAGGTTCATCCGATCGAGAGGCAGCAGGACTTCCATTTATTGCTGGTGTCTGAGCAGCCGGGGCAGGGTCACTCGGCGGCCCAGCTGTGGCGCCTGCGGCTGGGTAACAGCGGCATTGTGCAGAGCAAAAGCAAGGATCCAAACTGGCCCAGCCCTGAAGAGCAGATGAAGCGCAGTTGGTGGGATCGGATAACGGCTGTGTTCAAGAAAAACTAGGTTGCAAAATCCCGGGCGGTGCCTGTGCGTTATCGCAGCCGAAATACCGCGTGCCCGCCGTCATGCCGAAACAGGGCTGAGGCGGGTGTCCAGCCCAGGCTTCAGTTTGGTGGCATCAAAGCTGAGTACGTCGATCACCACTTCCAGGGTACTCGGGTCGCCCACCTCCAGGATGGCTTCGCCGGCCTGGATCACACCTTCATTCCGGTGTAAGCCATTGTTTGTAGGGCCGAGTATAGTTCATGGGTGCTTTCCTGTGCCGGATTCAGTTACAGTCATGCCACGCATCTTTCAACGTAAAGGGGAGAAACAACTGATGAGCGATCCGACCTACACGCCACCGAAAGTCTGGAAATGGGAGCAGGGTAACGGCGGCAGGTTTGCCAGCATCAACCGCCCGATTGCCGGTGCCACCCACGATAAAGACCTGCCGGTGGGCGAGCATCCGTTCCAGCTGTATTCCCTGGCAACGCCCAACGGTGTTAAAGCCACCATCATGTTTGAGGAATTGCTGGAGAAAGGCATCAAGGAAGCGGAATACGATGCCTGGCTGATCCAGATTATGGAAGGTGACCAGTTCAGTAGCGGTTTTGTGGAGGTTAACCCCAACTCCAAGATCCCCGCGTTGCTGGATCGCAGTGAAGACCCGGCCGTGCGGGTATTCGAATCCGGTTCTATCCTGTTCTATCTGGCGGAGAAGTTTGGTGCCTTCCTGCCAACGGACCGTGCCCGGCGCGCAGAAACCATGAACTGGCTGTTCTGGCAGATGGCCAGCGCACCGATTCTGGGTGGTGGATTCGGGCATTTCTATGCCTATGCCCCGGAAAAATACGAGTACCCCATCAACCGCTACACCATGGAGGTGAAGCGCCAGCTGGATGTGCTGGATCGCCAGCTGGCGGACAACCAGTACATCGCCGGTGACGAGTACACCATCGCCGATATGGCGGTGTGGCCCTGGTATGGTTCGCTGGTGAAGAATACCGTGTATGAGGCCGCCGAATTCCTGGAAGCCCATACTTATACCAACGTACTGCGCTGGACGAATGAACTGGCCAAGCGCCCGGCAGTGCAGCGTGGCCGCATGGTGAACCGTGCCTGGGGCGAGTTGTCGTCCCAGCTGCACGAGCGCCACGATGCGAGCGATTTTGACTTGCGCACCCAGGATAAACTCGAAGGCAAGCAATCTTAAGGAGCAAGAATGGCTGTACCTGCGGCGTTAACCGAGGACCAGATTTACCACCGCTGTCCGCCTGAAAAGCTGGATTTCGACACCACGGATGCACTGGAAGACCTGGAATTGCCGTTCGGGCAGGACCGGGTGCTCCGGGCACTGGAGTTCGGAGCCAGTATGGCCGCCAGTGGCTTCAACCTGTTTGTGCTGGGCCCCTCGGGCGCCGGCAAGCATGAACTGGTGAAGCGTTTTCTGGCCATCCACGCCGCAGGCAAGCCGGTGCCGTGTGACTGGTGCCATGTTTTTAACTTTCAGCAGTCAGACAAACCTGGCGCTATCGAGTTGCCGCCGGGCGAGGGTCGCAAGTTCAAAAGCGACATGAACGACCTGGCCAACGAGCTGAAAACGGCTATTCCCGCTACCTTCGAGAGCGAGGAATACCAGGCCCGGATTCAGGAGCTTCAGGAAGAAGTCACCCGGCGCCAACAAAAAGGCCTGTTTGCCATCCAGGAAGAGGCAAACGCCAACAATATTGCCATGATCACCACGCCGGCCGGCTTTACCTTTGCGCCCATGCGCAATGGCGAAGTCATCGAGCCGGAGGAGTACAAGAAATTCTCTGATGAAGAGAAGGAGCTTGTCGAAGCCAAGGTGGAAGACCTGCAGAAGAAGCTGCAGCAGGCGATTCAGCAGGTTCCCCGGTTGCGCAAGGAAGTGCGGGAACGGATACATCAGCTCAATGAAGAGATGGTGCAGCTCACGCTTGGCGGTCCCATTGGTGAGCTGCGTGAGAAATGGAGCCATGTTCCGGCGGTGGTCGCCCACCTGGATTCGGTGCGGGAAGACGTGGTTGAGCACGCTGAGGCCTTCCAGGATAACGAGAATGGCGCGCCTGCCGGGTTGCTGAACCGGTATCGGGTGAACCTGCTGGTCGACAATGCAGAAACCCGGGGCGCACCGGTGGTCTATGAAGACCTGCCCAACCATCAACACCTGACCGGGCAGATCGAACACCGGGCCCACCAGGGCAACCTGTACACAGATTTCACCCTGATCCGTGCCGGCTCTTTGCACCGGGCTAATGGTGGTTACCTGATCCTGGATGCCCGCCGCATCCTCACCCAGCCACTGGCCTGGGAGAGCCTGAAGCGGATTCTGTTCTCCGGTGAAATCCGCATTGAGTCGCTGGAGCGTTTGTATGGCCTGGCGACCACCGTCAGCCAGCAGCCGGAGCCGATCCCCCTGAACGTGAAAGTGGTTCTGGTGGGTGACCGGATGTTGTATTACCTTTTGTCCCACTACGACCCGGATTTCCTGGACCTGTTCAAGGTGGAAGCCGATTTTGAAGACGACCTGGACCGGGACGACCAGAGCTATCCGCTGTATGCCCGGGTGATTGCCACCATGGCGCGGTCGTCCGGCATCCGTGCGCTGGACCGTGCTGCCGTTGCCCGGGTAATCGAGCATGCGAGCCGGCTGGCCAGTGACCAGAAAAAGCTCACCGCCCATGACCGCGTGCTGAAAGACTTGCTCAGCGAGGCCGACCACTGGGCATCCCAGGCTGGTAGTGCCCGCATTGAAGTGGTTCACGTGCAGCAGGCCATTGATGAGCGGGAATACCGTGCCAGCCGCATCCGTGAGCGCAGCCTGGAGCAGATTCGCCGGGGCGTGATGATGATTGCCACCGAAGGCGAACAGGCAGCACAGATCAATGGCTTGTCGGTTCTGCAGATTGGCGCTACCCGCTTCGGCCAGCCCACCCGCATAACCGCGACGGCCCGCCCCGGCAAAGGCCAGGTGGTGGATATCGAGCGGGAAGCCAAACTTGGCGGGCCCATCCACAGCAAGGCGGTGATGATCCTGTCCCGCTTCCTGGCCAACCGCTATGCGCCGATGGGCGAGTTGTCGTTGTCGGCCAGCCTGGCTTTTGAGCAGTCCTACGGGGGCGTGGAAGGGGATTCGGCCTCGGTGGCGGAAACCTGCGTGTTGCTGTCGGCGATTACCGGCGTTCCCCTGAAGCAATCACTGGCCGTAACCGGTTCCATGAACCAGCACGGCGAGGTTCAGGCCGTGGGCGGTGTAAACGAAAAAATCGAAGGCTTCTTCAATGTGTGCACACAAGCCAGGGGCGTGAATGGTCATGGCGCCCTGTTGCCGGCCAGCAACGTGGAACACCTGATGCTCAATGAACAGGTTCGTGACGCCGTGCGGGAAGGACGGTTCACTATCTATCCGCTCAGCCACATCGACCAGGCCATTGAGCTGATGACCGGTATGGAAGCCGGTGTTCCCGATGCTGATGGCGTTTACCCGGAGAACACGTTCAACCGGCTGGTGGCGGATCGGCTGGCGGAGTTTGCCGAAGTTGGCAAGAAGAAAGGCGACGGCAAGGAGAACGGCAACGGAGGCAATGGCAATGGCAACAACGGCGACGACTGACAAACCGGACGCACCAGCGGGCCGGGTATTGATCTTGCTGGATGGCTCGCGCCTGAGCCTTGCCGCGCTGGAAGCCGCCGCAGAGATTGCTTCGGCCCGTAATGCAGAGGTTCTGGGCATCTTTGTGGAAGAAGTTAACCTGCTGCGCACGGCGGGGTACGGCTTTGCCCGGGAAGTGGGCGGCAGTTCCGGCCTGGCCCGCCCGTTGGATTCAGCTGCAATCGAGGCCCGCATGCAGGCACTGGCCGAGGCGGCCCGCCGTTCATTACAACAGGCGATGGCTCGTCGCGGCCTGGCCCAGACCCTGAAGCTGTGCCGGGGCCGTGTAGCGGAAGAGGTTCTGAACCTGGTGCAGCCGCAAGACCTGGTGGTGTTGGGTCGGGTTGGCTGGTCCGGTATTCCCGGAGCCCGCCTGGGTTCAACGGCCCGGGTTCTGCTTCGGCAGGCGCCGGGCGATGTGCTTCTGTGGGCGGAGCCCCGAGTGCAGCGCCAGAACCGCGTGGTGGTTCTGCTCAACCATGACCAGGGTGCCAATCACCGGGCAGTGCTTGTGGGGGCCGAGCTGGCGCGGCGCAGTCATCAACCGTTGAGTGTGTTACTGCGTACCGGTTCCGAGATAGATCAGTCGGTAGCCGAAGATATCCTGGCGTACCTGCAGAGTGAGGGCATTGCGGCGCGGGTTCGGCAGATACCGGCCGCCAGTGCCGGTGCTGCCGTGCGGGCCATGCAGGAGGAGGGGGCCAGCCAGCTGGTGGTCAGCCGCAGCTGCAGCCTGTTCGCCGATCAGGGCGCGGAAGCCCTGTTGTCGGCCCTGAACCTGCCGGTTACGGTAACGCCCTGACCAGATGTGCAGCGCTCAGGCAATCTTGCGATTGCCGGCGTCGTTCAGTACCTGCTCGATTTCCTCGGATTCCATGGTTTCCCGTTCCATCACCGCCTTGGCCAGGGCATCCAGTTCTTTGCGGTGCTCAGTCAGAAAGGCGACGGTAAAACGTTCCAGGTCCATCAGCTGGGTCTGGATTTCGGAATCGATCATCTCCGCAAGCTTTTCGCTGTATTCCCGGGGTGCGCCCATTTCGCGACCGAGGAATACATGCTCTTCACCAATGCCTAGCCCCAGGGGCCCCACCTTTTCGCTCATACCCCACTGGCCGATCATCCGGCGCAACAGTTTGGTGGCTTCTTTCAGGTCGTTCTGGGCACCGGTGCTGACTTCCCCGTAAATGATTTTCTCCGCAGAGCGGCCACCCAGCATCACTTTGATGCGATCCCGAAGGTAGCTTTCGGTGTAGTTGTATTTGTCTTCCCGGGGAGTCTGTTCAGTAACGCCCATGGCCATGCCGTGGGGGATGATGGTCACCTTGGTAAGCGGGTCGGCTTTGGGCATGTAATACGCCATCAGCGCGTGGCCACATTCGTGGTAGGCCACCACTTCACGTTCCTCCGGGGTCAGTTGGGCGTCCCGCTCTTCGCCCAGGATGATTCTGTCGCGGGCTACTTCGAAGCAGTGCGCGGTGACCTCATCCCGGTTTTCCCGGGCTGCGGTCAGGGCCGCTTCGTTCACCAGGTTCTTCAGGTCCGCGCCGGAAAATCCGGTGGTGCGGGCGGCCAGTTGTGCCAGGTTTACGTCGCGGGCCAGGGGCACTTTGCGCACGTGGACTTTCAGGATGGCTTCCCGGGCATCTTTGTGGGGGCGGTCCAGGGTGATTTTCCGGTCAAACCGGCCGGGGCGCAGCAGGGCGCTGTCGAGCACATCCGGACGGTTGGTCGCTGCCAGCACCAGGACGTTCTCGTGGGCCTCGAAACCGTCCATTTCGGTCAGGATCTGATTCAGGGTCTGCTCCCGCTCATCATGGCCACCACCGAGGCCTGCACCCCGGGAGCGGCCGATGGCATCCAGTTCGTCGATAAAGATCAGGGCAGGGGCTTCCTTGCGGGCATTCTGGAACATATCCCGCACCCGGGCGGCACCCACGCCCACGAACATTTCGATGAATTCCGAGGCACTGATGCTGAAAAACGGCACTTCGGCTTCACCGGCAATGGCCCGGGCCAGCAGGGTTTTACCGGTGCCCGGCGGGCCCACCAGCAATACGCCCTTGGGCATAACGGCGCCCAGCCGGCGGTATTTCTCCGGGGTTTTCAGGAAGTCGATAATCTCGGAGATGTCCCGCTTGGCCGACTCGATGCCGGCTACGTCATCCAGCGTGGTGGTCGAGGTTTCCTTGCGGGCCCTGCGGGCCTTTGACTTGGCATAGTCGAAGGGGCTGTTGCCGCCGGTCATGCGTTTCTGGGCCGCGCCCCAGAACCAGAACATCAGTGCCAGCAGCAATATCCAGGGCAGGAACCCGAGAATCAGCTCCTGCCACCAGGGTCTGCCAGAGCGGGCTCCGCGAATGGTGACTTCCTGCCGTTCCAGCAAGGCCAGCAGCTCCGTGTCTTCAACCGGCGGGCGCACGGTGATAAAGCTGCGCGACGCCGGGCCGGTATCAGAGCTGAACTGGCTGCTGCCGGAGTCTGTAAACTGGCCACGGATTTCCTCGTTCTGCAGAGTCACTTCCGAGACCTGGCCACTCAACACGGCTTCCTTGAACTCCGAGTAGGCCAGTTCCTGTTGTTGCGGCTGGCCGCTGTCCTGTAGCCACAGAAACATCAGGAAGATGGCCGCGCTTAACCATAAAAATGACAACTGGTTAGGTACGGCCGGTGGTGGCGTCTGGTCTTGTCCTTGCTTTTCAGGTTCCATTACTACGTTCCTGTCTGATTAGAAGCCCATGGCGGATGAAGTGCTTCGCCTGGGGTCGGCGCCGCCAAACAGGGTGCCGTCTTCGCCGATCATGATGCTCTGAATGGCGCCCATGGCGGTACTGGTATTCACCACATGGCCCCGGGACTCAAGCAATTCGATAGTGTCCTGGCTGATGCCCTGTTCGATGCGAATCTCATCCGGCAGCCACTGATGGTGCATGCGGGGGGCGCTGACGGCACTCTGTATGTTCATATTATGGTCGATCACATTCATCACTACCTGCAAGGTGGTGGTGATAATACGAGAGCCGCCCGGGCTGCCGGTGACCAGAACATTCTTGCCGTCTTTACGCACGATAGTGGGCGACATGGAGCTGAGCATACGCTTGCCTGGTTCAATCTTGTTGGCTTCGCCACCAATCAGGCCGTAGGCGTTGGCGGCGCCTGGCTTGGCGCTGAAGTCGTCCATTTCATTGTTCAGCAAAAAGCCTGCGCCGGCCACGGTGATGCCGGAGCCGTAGCTGAAATTGATGGTGTAGGTGTTGGATACGGCATTGCCCCAACGGTCCACCACCGAGAAGTGGGTGGTTTCCGGGCTTTCAAATACTGCGGGCTGGCCGGGCTTGATCTCGAGGGAAGGGCGGGCCTTATCCGGGGCAATGCCTTTGCGCAGTTCTGCAGCGTAGTCTTTGTTGGTCAGCCCGGCCAGGGGCACCTCCACAAAGTCGGTGTCGCCCAGGTATTCGGCCCGGTCGGCGTAGGCCAGCTTCATGGCTTCGGCCATGTGGTGCAGGGTGTTAGCGGAATTGTGCCCCCATTCGCCAATGGGGAAGTGTTCAAGAATATTCAGGATCTGGACGATGTGGGTGCCGCCGGAAGAGGGCGGCGACATGGAGAAAATATCGTATCCCCGGTAGTTCCCCTGCACCGGCTGGCGGACGGCGGGCTGATAGCTGGCGAGGTCTTCCAGGGTGATCAGCCCGTCGCCGCGCTGCATTTCTTCCACGATCAGCCGGGCGGTTTCGCCCCGGTAAAAGCCCTCGATGCCCTGATCAGCAATGCGTTGAAGGGTAGCGGCCAGCTCCGGCTGTCTGAACGTTTCCCCCGGCTGCGGTGCGGAGCCGTCTTCCTTATAGAAGGTATCGCGGGTGGCGGGCCAGCGTTGCAGGCGATCCCGGGCCTGTTCCAGCCCCTCGGTAAATCGGTGTGGCACCACAAAGCCGTCCCTGGCCAGGCGTATGGCCGGCGCCAGGGCTTCTTTCAGTGGCAGGGTGCCATGGCGTTCAAGGGCCATGGCCAGGCCAGCCACGGTGCCGGGAACGCCCGCGGCTTTATGGCTGAACCGGCTGCGTTCGTTCACCACATTGCCGTCTTCGTCCTGGAACATGGTTTCGGTCGCGGCCGCCGGTGCGGTTTCCCGGTAGTCGATGGCTTCTGGCGCAGTGCCATCGCCCGGTGCGTAGAGCAGAAAGCCGCCACCACCGATGTTGCCGGAGCGGGGCTGGGTGACAGCCAGGGCAAAGCCGGCGGTAACCGCAGCGTCTATGGCGTTACCATCGTTTTTGAGAACCTGCAGGGCCACTTCCGAGGCCAGCGTGTGGCTGGTGGCCACCATGCCGTTCTTGCCCTGAACGGGATGAAAGCGCTCGCCTTCCAGGATGGCCTGGTTGCTGGCTGCCGCAGCAGTGGTTGCAACTGCGAACAAGCTTGCGGCTGTAAGGCGCCACAGGCCCCTCAGAGGGATTTTCTTTAAAAGGCTGTGGTTGACTCTGTCCATGCGCTCACTCCTCGTTTCTGGCTTTCAGATAGGCTATCATAGCCGGTCATTTTTAACGGTGCGTTCCGATCGTTTGCCGCAAACTTTGTTTTGCCGGTTCCCTGTCGCACCCGCTTTCCCGGATTCAAGTTAAGGAAAGGCTTCATGGAGCATACCTATCGTCTTGTTATTTCCTGCCCGGACCGGGTAGGGATTGTTGCCAAGGTGAGTAATTTCCTGTCCACCTACAATGGCTGGATTACCGAGGCGAGCCACCACTCAGATACCCAGTCCGGCTGGTTCTTCATGCGGCACGAGATCAAGGCCGAATCGATTCCGTTCGGGCTGGACCAGTTCCGCGCAGCCTTCGAACCGATTGCCCGCGAGTTCAACATGAACTGGCACATTGCCGATTCTGCCCGCCCCAAGCGGGTGATCCTGATGTGCAGCAAGGAATCCCACTGCCTGGCCGACCTGTTACACCGCTGGCACAGCAAGGAACTCAACTGCGAAATCGTGGCGGTTATCTCGAACCACGATGACCTGCGCCGGATGGTGGAATGGCATGACATTCCCTACCACCATGTGCCGGTGAGCAAGGAAAACAAGGCCGAAGCCTTCGCCCACATTGAAGAGCTGTTCGCACAGTACGAAACCGATGTGGTGGTGCTGGCCCGTTACATGCAAATCCTGCCGGCAGACCTGTGTGAAAAGTACGCGGGCAAGGTGATCAATATCCACCACAGCTTCCTGCCGTCTTTCGCTGGTGCCCGGCCATACCATCAGGCTTACAGCCGTGGTGTGAAGCTGATTGGAGCTACCTGCCACTACGTAACCCAGGATCTTGATGAAGGCCCGATCATCGAGCAGGACGTTATTCGCATCAGCCATCGCGACTCCATCGAAGACATGGTTCGCCTGGGTAAGGATGTTGAGAAGAACGTACTGGCCCGCGGGCTCCGGTCGCATGTTGAAGATCGCGTGATTACCTATGAAAACAAGACCGTAGTGTTTGATTAAGGCTTTACCACAGTTGCCCCGGCGAGGGGTGGACTGTGGTATGCTTGGCGGCTTGTTGAAGAATAAATGTGGGTGCGGAAAAAGGCCCCGTAACGACTTCCAGATAACGCAAAGGAACCTTTCTCGATGGGTGAGTTAGCCAAAGAGATCCTGCCGGTCAATATTGAAGACGAATTGAAACAGTCCTACCTCGATTACGCCATGAGCGTTATCGTTGGCCGGGCCCTGCCGGATGTGCGCGACGGCCTCAAGCCGGTGCACCGGCGGGTTCTGTTCGCCATGTCCGAGCTGGGTAACGACTGGAACAAGGCGTACAAGAAGTCTGCCCGTGTGGTGGGTGACGTTATCGGTAAATACCACCCCCATGGCGACTCTGCGGTATACGACACCATCGTTCGTATGGCCCAGCCGTTTTCGCTGCGCTACCCGCTGGTTGATGGCCAGGGTAACTTCGGTTCCATCGACGGCGACAACGCAGCCGCCATGCGTTACACCGAAATCCGCATGGAGAAGATGGCGCACTCGCTGCTGGCGGACCTGGAAAAGGAAACGGTCGACTACGTAGACAACTACGACGGCACCGAGCGTATTCCGGAAGTCCTGCCCACCCGCGTACCGAACCTGCTGGTGAACGGCTCCTCCGGTATCGCCGTGGGTATGGCTACCAACATTCCGCCCCACAACCTGACCGAAGTCGTTAACGGCTGCCTGGCGCTGATTGATAACCCGGACCTGACCATCGATGAACTGATGGAATACATTCCGGGCCCGGATTTCCCGACCCAGGGCATCATTAACGGCCGTGCCGGCATTGTCGAGGCCTACCGCACCGGTCGTGGTCGTATCTATATCCGTGCCCGTCACGAGATCGAGCACGACAACAAGACCAACCGCGATGCGATCATCATCACCGAGCTGCCTTACCAGCTGAACAAGGCGAAGCTGATCGAGAAGATCGCCGAACTGGTCAAGGAAAAACGCCTTGAGGGCATCACCGAGCTGCGTGACGAGTCCAACAAGGAAGGTATCCGGGTTGTTATCGAACTGCGCCGTGGTGAAAACCCGGAAGTGGTGGTGAACAACCTGTTCGCCCACACTCAGCTGCAGACAGTGTTCGGCATCAATATGGTTGCGCTGCTGAACGGCGAGCCGAAGATCCTGAACCTGAAGCAGATGCTCGACGCCTTCGTGCGCCACCGTCGCGAAGTGGTTACCCGTCGGACCATCTATGAGCTGCGCAAAGCCCGTGAGCGTGGTCACATCCTGGAAGGCCTGACCGTAGCCCTGGCCAACATCGACGAGATGATCGAACTGATCAAGGCTTCTCCGAGCTCTGTTGAAGCCAAGGAAAAGCTGATGTCCAAGGGCTGGGCGCCCGGCGACGTCCTGGCCATGCTGGAACGTGCTGGTGAAGATGCCTGCCGCCCGGATGACCTGCCGGAATTCTACGGCCTGCGTGATGGCCTGTACTACCTGTCACCGGAGCAGACCCAGGCGATCCTGGACATGCGCCTGCACCGCCTGACCGGCCTGGAAACCGAAAAGCTCCAGAACGAGTACAAGGAAATCCTCGAGAAGATTGCCGGCCTGCTGGAAATCCTGGGTGATCCGGACCGCCTGATGCAGGTTATCCGTGAAGAGCTGGAAGCCGTGGTGTCCGAGTTTGGTGACGAGCGCCGTACCGAAATCACCAGTTCCCAGCGTGACCTGACCATCGCAGACCTGATTGACGAAGAAGACCTGGTGGTCACCATTTCCCACAGCGGTTATGCCAAGACCCAGGCGGTTGAAGATTACCAGGCCCAGCGCCGTGGTGGTCGCGGTAAGGCCGCCACCTCGATGAAAGATGAAGACTTTATCGAGAAGCTGCTGGTCGCCAACTCCCACGATACCATTCTGTGCTTCTCCGACCGCGGTAAGGTGTACTGGCTGCGAGTGTTCGAGATTCCCCGTGGCAGCCGTGGTTCCCGTGGTCGCCCGATGGTCAATATCCTGCCGCTGGACGAAGGTGAGCGTATTACCACCTTCCTGCCAGTGCGTGATTATCCGGAAGACCAGTTTGTACTGATGGCCACCTCTGCCGGTGTGGTCAAGAAGACCCCGCTGCCGAACTTCTCCCGTCCGCGCAGTAGTGGCCTGATTGCCCTGAACCTGGACGAAGGCGATACCCTGATTGGTGCAGCCATCACTGACGGTTCCGCCGAGGTAATGCTGTTCTCGACTGCCGGCAAAGCGGTGCGGTTCCGCGAGGACCAGGTGCGGCCCATGAGCCGGACTGCCCGTGGTGTGCGCGGTATCAAGATGCCGGAAGGCCACCATGTGGTGTCGCTGATTATTCCGCAGGACGGCGGCGTAATTCTCACCGCCAGTGAACACGGTTACGGCAAGCGTACCGCCATCGACGAATTCCCGGCCTACAGCCGTGGCAGTCAGGGCGTTATCGCCATGCAGTGCTCCGAGCGTAACGGCAACCTGGTAACCGCCCTGCAGCTGTTCGAAGGCGACGAGATGATGCTGATTTCGGACAAGGGCACGCTGGTGCGTACCCGTACCGATGAGGTCTCTGTACTCAGCCGGAACACTCAGGGTGTGCGCCTGATTCGCCTGGCGCAGGAAGACGAGCGCCTGGTGGGTGTTGAGCGGATTGCAGAATCTGATGATGACGATGCCGATGCGGAAGATACCGATGCGGGCGTTGACGTAGACGTTGAAGGCGAGGAAACCGAAGAATGAGCAGGGCGTTTAATTTCTGTGCGGGTCCGGCCACCTTGCCGGAGGCTGTGCTGAAGCAGGCTCAGAGCGAAATGCTCGACTGGCGCGGCACCGGCATGTCGGTGATGGAGATGAGTCACCGCAGTGACGAGTTTGTGGCGATTGCCGAAACGGCTGAAAAAGACCTTCGGGAACTTGCAGGAATATCAGACGATTACGCCGTACTCTTCATGCAAGGTGGAGCTTCCAGCCAGTTCTCTACCATCCCGCTGAACCTGCTCGGTGAAAAGACCTCTGCCGATTATGTGAACACCGGTATCTGGTCCAAGAAAGCCATCGCAGAAGCCAGCCGCTACGGTGATGTGAACGTGGTGGCCAGTTCTGAAGACAGCGGTTTTACCACCATTCCGGACCAGGCGGTATGGACTACGAATGCCGATGCGGCGTACCTGCATTACACGCCGAACGAAACCATTGGTGGCCTGGAATACGATTTCATTCCGGACAGCGGCAAGGTGCCGCTGGTGGCGGACATGTCTTCCACCATGCTGTCGCGCCCGGTAGACATCAACAAGTTCGGGCTGATTTACGCCGGCGCCCAGAAGAACATCGGGCCGTCTGGCCTGGTGGTTGTGATTATCCGCAAGGACCTTTTGGGCAAGGCCCGCAAGGAAACGCCGACGATGATGAACTATCAGGTCATCGCCGATAACGATTCCATGTACAACACGCCGGCTACCTATTCCTGGTACCTGTCCGGCCTGGTGTTCAAGTGGCTGAAAGAGCAGGGCGGCGTGAAGGCCATGGGCGAGTTGAATGCCCGCAAGGCGAAGAAGCTGTACGACTTCATTGATACCAATGATTTCTATGCCAACCCGATCGAACCGCGTTTCCGTTCCTGGATGAACGTGCCGTTCACCCTGGCAGACGATGCCCTCAACGGCGAGTTCCTGAAGGGTGCTGAAGCCCGGCACCTGCTGAACCTGCAGGGCCATCGTTCGGTAGGCGGCATGCGGGCGAGCATCTACAACGCCATGCCGGAAGAGGGCGTGGATGCGTTGATTGCCTACATGGCGGAATTTGCGAAGGAGCGGGGCTGATCATGACGGACGAGAAGACCCGTCTGGGTGAGCTGCGGGATGAAATAGACAGCCTTGATCAGCAGATCATGCAGCTGATCAGCGCCCGCGCCAAATGCGCCCAGGAAGTGGCTAACGTGAAGATGGCAGCCAATCCGGGGCAGGATGTGTTCTTCTACCGTCCGGAGCGGGAAGCCCAGGTTCTGCGCCGCATCAAGGAGCAGAACCCGGGGCCTTTGCCGGCGGAAGAGATGGCCCGCCTGTTCCGGGAAATCATGTCGGCCTGCCTGGCCCTGGAAAAGCCGATGCACATCGCGTTCCTGGGCCCCCTGGGTACCTTCACCCAGGCTGCGGCGCTCAAGCATTTTGGCCATTCCGTGATCAGTGTTCCGCTGCCGGCTATTGATGCCGTGTTCCGTGAAGTGGAATCTGGCGCGGCTCAATACGGCGTGGTGCCGGTGGAGAACTCCACCGAAGGCATGGTTAACCACACGCTGGATATGTTTATTGGCTCACCGCTGAAAATCTGCGGTGAGGTGCAGTTGCGGATTCATCACCATTTGCTGGTCTCGCCCAAGCACAAAGACCAGGAAATTACCCGGATTTATTCCCACCAGCAGTCCTTTGCCCAGTGCCGCCAGTGGCTGGATACCCACCGCTACGGCATCGAGCGGATTACCGTCTCAAGCAACGCAGAAGCGGCCCGCCGTGCGGCGGAAGAGCCGGGCACTGCCGCGATTGCCGGTGATATGGCGGCAGAGCTGTACGGGCTGGAAAAGCTTTCCAACAGTATTGAAGACCGGCCGGACAACACCACCCGCTTCCTGATTATCGGCCAGGAAGAGGTGCCTGCCAGCGGCCAGGATAAGTCATCAGTGCTGGTGTCTATGCGGAACAAGCCGGGTGCGCTTTACGCCGTGCTGGAGCCCTTCCATCGCCACGGCATCAGTCTGACCCGTATTGAAACCCGTCCGTCGCCCAGTGGCACCTGGGCCTATGTGTTCTACATCGATTTCGAAGGGCATATGGACGACGAACAGGTTAAAAAAGTACTCGCTGAAATTGATCAGGAAGCTGTGGAGCTCAAACGCCTGGGCTCATACCCCATTGGTGTTCTCTGAGATTTCACAGACCGGAACCGGAGGAAAGTTGAATGGCAGTGGATTACCAGAGTCTTGCGGTGAAAGGTGTTCAGGCTCTGTCTCCGTATCAGCCGGGCAAGCCCATTGAGGAGCTGGCTCGTGAGCTGGGATTGAACCCCGCGGAGATTGTTAAACTGGCCAGCAACGAGAATCCCCTGGGGCCCAGTGACAAGGCAATGGCTGCCGCCCGTAAGGCGCTGGAAGAAATGTGCCTGTACCCGGACGGCAACGGTTTCGACCTGAAGCAGGCGCTTTCGAAGCGTTTCGGCGTGGACATGAACCAGATCACGCTGGGCAACGGTTCCAACGATGTGCTGGAAGTTATCGCCCGTTGCTTTGCTGACAGCGACAGCGAAGTGGTGTTCTCCCAGTATGCCTTTGCCGTTTACCCCATTGTCACCCAGGCCATCGGGGCCAAGGGCGTTTCAGTACCTGCCAGGGATTGGGGCCATGACCTGGACGCCATGGCCGCTGCTGTAACAGACCGCACCAAGCTGGTGTTCGTGGCCAACCCGAATAACCCCACCGGAACCGTGCATGAAGCGGATGCCCTCGAAGCCTTCCTGGATCGCATTCCGGAGCGGGTGCTGGTGGTTCTGGACGAAGCCTACTGCGAGTATCTGACCGGCGATGAATACCCGGACGGCATCAAGCTGCTGGCGCGATACCCGAACCTGATCGTCTGCCGCACCTTCTCCAAGGCCTGGGGGCTGGCAGCTCTGAGGGTTGGCTATGCCACCAGCTCGCCGGAAATTGCCGATATTCTCAACCGCGTGCGCCAGCCGTTTAATGTAGACACTGTCGCCCTGGCGGCTGCCACCGCGGTCCTGGAAGACGAAGCTTATCTGAACCGTTCCCGGGAAGTGAACGAAGCCGGGCTGCGCCAGCTGTGCGAAGGCTTTGATCGGATGGGCCTGCCTTACATTCCCTCCGCCGGCAATTTCGTGGCGGTAGAAGTGGGCGAGCAGGCGGCCGGTGTGTACCAGGCTTTGCTGGCGCACGGGGTTATTGTGCGCCCGGTAGCCGGCTATGGCATGCCGTGTCACCTGCGGGTTTCTGTGGGCCTGCCGGAAGAGAACGATCGTTTTCTGGATGCTCTTGCCGAGGCGCTGGTATCAGCGGGTGAGGGAGGCTGATTTGGCAGCACCTGAGCCTGTTTTTCGTCGTGTTGCCGTTATAGGCCTGGGCCTGATCGGCGGTTCCCTGGCCAGCGCAATCCGCAAGTACCGGCTGGCCGGTACCGTAGTGGGCTTTGACCGCAAGGCGGAAGATGCGGCTTTGGGGGTTGAGCTTGGCGTTATCGACGAGGCCGCCGAAAGTGTTGAGCAGGCGGTGCGGGGCAGTGACCTTATCGTGCTGGCGGTTCCGGTACGTGCCACCCGGGCTGTACTCGAACAGGTTCAACCGTTTCTTTCAGAAGATGCCTTGCTGACCGACGTGGGTAGCACCAAGTCCAGTTTTGTCGCGGATGTGGAGGCGGTGTTCGGCACCTTGCCCGCAAATGTCATTCCCGGGCATCCCATTGCCGGCTCCGAGAAGAGCGGTATTCGCGCGGCTAACCCGGAACTGTTTGCCCACCATAAAGTCATCCTGACGCCGGCCGATAACGCCAGTCCATCCGGTGTGACCAGGCTGACCACATTATGGGAAGGCACCGGTGCCACGGTGCTGATCATGTCCGTCGCCTATCATGACGAAGTGCTGGCGGCCACCAGCCATTTGCCGCACCTGATCGCTTTCTCGCTGGTGGACACGCTTGCGGGTGAAGATGAGAATATGGACATCTTCCGCTATGCGGCGGGCGGTTTCCGGGACTTTACCCGGATTGCGGCCAGCGATCCGGTCATGTGGCACGACATTTTCCTGTCAAACCGCGATGCGGTTCTGCGGGTGATCGACCATTTTACCCAGGACCTAGGCCAGCTTCGGACTGCCATCGCTGCCGGTGATGGTGCTACGATGCTCCGGGTATTCAGTCGCGCCAAGGCGGCGCGTGAACATTTTTCCAAGATGCTTTCAGGGCAGGCTTACGTGACGAATAACAGTGACAAGCAGGTGGCGTTCTTAATGCAACCCGGTGGTTCTGTCCGGGGTGATATCCGGGTTCCGGGTGACAAATCCATGTCTCACCGCTCCATCATGCTGGGCGCCCTGGCTGAGGGAATTACCGAGGTTAAAGGTTTCCTCGAAGGCGAAGACAGCCTGGCGACTTTGCAGGCGTTCCGGGATATGGGTGTAACGATTGAAGGCCCGGAAGACGGGTTTGTCCGCATCCATGGTGTCGGCATGAATGGCCTGCAGGCGCCCCGGGGCCCGCTGTATCTCGGCAATTCCGGTACCGCGATGCGTTTGTTTGCCGGACTGCTGGCTGCGCAGCCGTTTGACTCTGAACTCTCCGGAGATACCAGCCTGTCCAAGCGCCCAATGGGCCGAGTAGCCGACCCGTTGCGCGCCATGGGTGCGGTGATTGATACCGCAGAAGGTGGTCGTCCGCCCCTGAAGATCCGGGGCGGGCAGCACCTCACTGGTATTCACTACGACATGCCGGTGGCCAGTGCCCAGGTGAAGTCGTGCCTGTTGCTGGCAGGGCTGTACGCCGAAGGTGTGACCTCCGTAACCGAGCCTGCTCCTACCCGCGACCACACCGAGCGTATGTTGCAGGGTTTCGGCTACCACGTGCACCGTGATGGCGCCACGGCCAGTGTTACCGGCGGTGGCAAGCTGACTGGCGGTGCAATCGATGTGCCGGCGGATATTTCCTCGGCAGCGTTCTTCCTGGTGGCGGCAAGTATTGCCCCGGATTCCGACCTGACCCTGCGCCATGTTGGTATGAACCCGACCCGTGTTGGTGTGATCAATATTCTGCGCCAGATGGGCGCGGATATAGAGGTGCTGGAAGAGCGGGTGATTGGTGGCGAGCCGGTGGCTGACTTGCGGGTTCGCTCCGCGAGCCTGAAGGGTATTGATATCCCGGAAGACCAGGTGCCGCTGGCTATTGACGAGTTCCCTGTGCTGTTCATTGCCGCCGCCTGCGCTGAGGGTCGCACCGTGCTGCGCGGCGCCGAGGAATTGCGGGTGAAGGAAAGCGACCGTATTCAGGTGATGGCTGACGGCCTGGCTGCGCTGGGCGTGGAAACCACGGTAACGCCGGATGGCATCATTATTGACGGCGGCCAGACTATTGGTGGCGGTACGGTCGAAAGCCATGAAGACCACCGGATTTCCATGTCGTTTGCAGTCGCCTCGTTGCGGGCTACCGGCCCGCTCCGGATCAACGATTGCGCGAACGTGGCTACGTCGTTCCCAAGCTTCGTTGAGCTGGCAAAGCAGACAGGAATTCAGATCAGTACAGAAGGTGTTCAGTAATGACCCAGACCAAGGCTCCGGTAATCGCCGTGGATGGCCCGGGCGGTTCCGGCAAAGGCACCATCACCCAGATGCTGGCCAGGAAACTGGGCTGGCACCTGCTGGACAGTGGCGCGTTGTACCGCCTGACTGCCCTGGCGGCAACCCGGCAGGGCGTTGCCCTGGATGATGAGGCCGGGTTGGTGAAAGTAGCGACAACCCTGGATGTGGCGTTTGAGCCGACCGGGGAAGGGCGCCCGGTTAAAGTGGTTCTGGCCGGCGAGGATGTCACCTCGGAAATCCGTACCGAAACCTGTGGTGATAACGCCTCGAAAGTTGCGGTTATGCAGCCGGTTCGCGATGCCCTGCTGCAGCGGCAACGGGATTTTCGCCAGTTACCGGGCCTGGTGGCAGACGGCCGTGATATGGGAACCGTGGTGTTCCCGGATGCGCCGGTCAAGATCTTCCTGACCGCCAGTGCCGAAGAACGGGCCAGGCGACGCTACAACCAGTTGATGCAAGCGGGTGTCGATGTTAATATTGACGCCCTTTTGGAAGAGATACGGGTACGTGACGAGCGGGATATGAACCGTTCAGCGGCCCCTCTCAAGCCTGCAGATGATGCGCAAGTCATTGATTCTACGGGTTTGAGTATAGAAGAGGTGTTAGACAGGTGTATGGCCGCAGCAGGTCAGGCCTGACTACACCTTTTTGTCGTTGGAATGCCGGAAGCAGCGCAAATTGCCAGCCGCTGGCTGATTCCGGAAATCACTAACAGACCGTGTTGCTGGCGGCACGGAGCACACTTGCGTTGATCATATAGGGCACATAATGAGCGAGAGCTTTGCGGATCTTTTCGAAGAAAGTTTGAAAGAAATCGATATGCAACCGGGTTCCATTGTTCAGGGAACCGTTGTAGACGTCGATAACGACTGGGTCACCGTTAACGCCGGACTGAAGTCCGAAGGCGTTATCCCCGCCTCCCAGTTCCTGAACGAAAAAGGCGAGTTGGAAGTAGCTGTCGGCGACGTTGTCGATGTGGCTCTCGATGCAGTTGAAGACGGTTTCGGTGAAACCCGTCTGTCCCGTGAGAAGGCCAAGCGCGCTGAAGCATGGAAGGTACTCGAGAAGTCCTTCGAAGCTGAAGAAGTTGTTAAGGGTATCATCAACGGTAAGGTCAAGGGTGGTTTCACTGTTGATCTGGCTGGCATCCGTGCCTTCCTGCCGGGTTCCCTGGTAGACGTTCGTCCGGTTCGCGACACTGCGCACCTGGAGAACAAAGAACTCGAATTCAAGGTTATCAAGCTGGACCAGAAGCGTAACAACGTGGTTGTTTCCCGCCGCGCCGTTCTGGAAGCTGAAAACAGCGAGCAGCGTGAAGCTCTGCTGGAAACCCTGACCGAAGGTCTGGAAATCAAGGGTATCGTCAAGAACCTGACCGACTACGGCGCGTTCGTAGATCTGGGCGGTGTTGACGGCCTGCTGCACATCACTGATATGGCCTGGAAGCGCATCAAGCATCCGAGCGAAATCGTGAATGTGGGCGACGAAATCAATGTTAAGGTCCTGAAGTTCGATCGCGAGCGTAACCGCGTATCCCTGGGCCTGAAGCAGCTGGGCGAAGATCCGTGGGTCGACATCAAAGGCCGTTACCCGGAAAGCTCCAAGGTTACTGCACGCGTAACCAACCTGACTGACTACGGCTGCTTTGCCGAGCTGGAAGAAGGTGTGGAAGGTCTGGTTCACGTATCCGAAATGGATTGGACCAACAAGAACATCCACCCGTCCAAGGTTGTTCAGGTAGGTGACGAAGTTGAAGTGATGATTCTGGATATCGACGAAGAGCGTCGTCGTATCTCCCTGGGTATCAAGCAGTGCGTATCCAACCCGTGGGAAGATTTCTCCAGCAACTTCAACAAGGGTGACCGCATCTCCGGTAAGATCAAGTCAATCACTGACTTCGGTATCTTCATCGGTCTGGATGGCGGCATCGACGGCCTGGTTCACCTGTCCGATATCAGCTGGAACGAGACTGGCGAAGAAGCCGTTCGCGAGTACAAGAAGGGCGACGAAGTTGAAACCGTTATCCTGTCTGTTGATCCCGAGCGTGAGCGTATCTCCCTGGGCATCAAGCAGCTGGAAAGCGATCCGTTTGCCGAGTTCGTTCAGCTGAACGACAAGGGCTCCATCGTTAAGGGTACTGTTTCTGCAGTTGACGCCAAAGGCGCCACCATTGCCCTGAACGAAGAAGTTGAAGCGGTACTGAAGGCTTCCGAAATCAGCCGTGACCGCGTAGAAGACGCGCGTAACGTTCTGAAGGAAGGCGAAGAAGTTGAAGCGAAGATCATCAGCATCGATCGCAAGAACCGCGTCATCAACCTGTCTGTTAAGTCCAAAGATGTAGAGGACGACAAGCAGGCCCTGGAAAATGTACGCAGCAAGGCTGCTGAGTCCTCAGGTGCCACCACTATCGGTGACCTGATCAAGGAACAGATGCAGCAGCAGAACGCCAACAAGGAATAAAATTCCGATTGGTGTCAAAAAAACGGGCTCTAAGAGCCCGTTTTTTTTGTGTTTTTTTCTGGTTTGGCTAAACTAGAGGCATTGGAATCCGGTAAGTGACCACGGAATAATAATGACAGAGGGAGACGCCTCATGACGAAGTCCGAACTGGTAGAACTGATTGCCTCGAAGCAGACTCAGCTCTCCGTCAAGGATGTTGAGCTCGCGGTTAAAACGGTCATCGAGCATATGTCCCAGGCTCTTGCTGATGGTCAAAGAATTGAAATCCGGGGGTTTGGTAGTTTTTCCCTGCATCACCGGGAAGCCCGCACCGGTCGCAACCCGAAAACCGGGGAAGCGGTTCAATTGCCTGCCAAGTTTGTGCCCCACTTCAAGCCTGGTAAAGAGTTGCGTGAGCAGGTGAACGACAGTCTGAAAAAAGGCTTCTGAACCACGCCCGCACTGATCAAAGGACACCGTAGCATCGGGCGAACTGCCCGTCTGGAGCGCAAACGACATGGCTGGACTGCAGAAGATCCTTATCACCGTTCTGGTTCTGCTTCTTATTTTGTTGGCGCTGGTGTTCTCGCTCAACAACCAGATGGCGGTCTCGCTCAATTTCCTGTTGTTCGAGACCCAGCCTCACGGTGTGGCAGTCTGGATTATCATGTCCTTTGTGATTGGCGCGCTGATTGGCGTGCTGATTACCATGCTCGCAACTTTCCGCACCTCGGTATCCCGCCGTAACCTTCAAAAACGACTTGATCGTGCCGAGCAGGCACTTGAAAAATCCAGGGCCGAAAACGACCGGACGCTGTAATGGATATGGTGTTTAACTGGCTGCTTCTGACAGTAGCGGTTGCCGCCGGCTGGGTCGTTGGCCGCTACAGTAAGCAGCGCCATCGTTCCCGCAAGAGCATTGATAACGAAGATTCGGTTCGGGATCGTCTGCAGTTTCTCTTTACCAACTATTCTGACCAGGCGGTCGAAAACTTCGTTCAGTCCCTGGCTGTTAACCGGGACACAGTCAGCCTTCACCTCTCTATAGGCAGCCACTTCCGCAACAAGGGCGAGACTGACCGGGCGATTCTGATACACCAGAACCTGCTTGCCCGCCCGGAGCTGCCGGCACGCTACACCCCCCAGGTTACCTTTGAACTGGCCATGGATTACCTGAACGCAGGTCTCCTTGACCGGGCCGAGGCGCTGTTTCACCAGTTAATGGGCGATCGCGAGTACGGCCGCAGGGCTGCCCGGGAACTAATCGAGCTGTACCAGCAGGAGCGGGAATGGGAGAAAGCCGCCCAGGTGGCCCAGACGCTGACCCGCTCCGACGCTGACCCCGCCATGTTCAAGACCCTGGCCTATATAACCTGCGAACTGTCCGATGCGGCTTTGAGCAAAGACGACCGCTGGACATCCCAGAAGCTGGCCAAGGAAGCCCTCGATTACGATCGCTCCTGTGTCAGAGCGACCCTTCTGCTGATGAAAATGCAGATACGCCAGGGCAACTACCGGGAGGCCGGCAATCAAAGCCTGAAAGTATTCGAGCAGAATCCGGACTTCGGCCCGGAAGCCGTGGACCGTCTGATGAAATTAGAGCGGGAGCATGGCGACGTAGGCCGGTTGGTGAAGAAACTGCGCAAACTCTACGAGCAATATCCCGGCACCAGTTTGCTGCTGGCGCTGGTAGAATCCGTCGAGCGCTCGGCAGGGCGGCCGGCAGCGATTGACCTGCTGCGCCAGGAGCTGGAACTCCGGCCATCCGTTCGCGGCTTGCTGCGCCTGGTTGAAATTGCCGGATATGAAAAGGGCATGACCACCGATGAAGGCCGGTTGGTAAGCCGGATAGGGCACCTGATCCTCGCCAACCGGCCAGTATACCGCTGCGTAAGCTGCGGTTTCTCCGGCCAGCAACTGCACTGGTTATGCCCGAGCTGCAAGCAATGGGAAACCGTCAGGCCCATTCAGGGCGTCGAAGCGGAATAACGAACTTAATTTACCGAATGCGGAACTCTACTGTGCAAACCCTTAACGACCCGAAAATCATCGTCGCCCTGGACTTTCCCTCCCAGGACCCCGCGCTGGCCCTCACTGACCAGCTGGACCCGGCCAAGTGCCGCCTGAAAGTCGGCAAGGAGCTGTTCACCCGCTCCGGCCCGGAACTGGTCAAGTCGCTGCAGGGCAGGGGCTTCGACGTGTTCCTGGACCTGAAATTCCACGACATCCCGAACACCACTTCTGCGGCCGTTGCTGCTGCGGCTGATCTTGGCGTCTGGATGGTGAACGTGCACGCCTCCGGCGGGGAAAAAATGATGGTGGCCTGCCGCGAGCGCCTGGAGTCCTTCGGTGCCGACAAGCCCTTGCTGATTGCCGTTACCGTGCTTACCAGCATGTCTGACGCCGACCTCGCCGGCATCGGCATCACCGACTCCGCCGAAGCCCAGGTATCCCGCCTGGCAGCCCTCACCAGGAACTGCGGCCTGGATGGCGTCGTCTGCTCCGCCCAGGAAGCCCCGCGCCTGAAAGCCGAGCAGGGTGCCGACTTCCAGCTAATCACCCCGGGAATCCGCCCCCTGACTGCCGACAAAGGCGATCAGCAGCGCATCATGACCCCAACCGATGCCCTCAAAGCCGGCTCCGACTACCTCGTCATCGGCCGCCCCATCACCCAGGCATCCGACCCCCTGGCTGCCTTGGAGGCCATTCACGCTGAGGTGGTGTCAGTCTAACTTCGGTTAAAGCGCCCACTCCGCACCTAGCCTGCCGGGTTCGCGGGTAGGGCGCGGATGGGTGTCCCTCCCGAAAACCGCTCCTTACGGCACATCCCTGTGGCGCTTCTCTCCGGCCATCCATGGCCTCCGAAATTTTCGAGAGGGACACCCATCCGCTCCCTTCTGGCAAATGCGGGCATAGTCGTTAAGAGATCCAAGTGGTCTTGCTTGTTATTTGCGGTGTTAGGGGTGGGGACCTCACTACACTGTTCCGGGCTTTTGGCTGCCTATACTGGCAGTGTCCAAATGGCGGGGTGGGGAAGACCTTTCCGAAAATTTGCGGAGCCATGGATGGCGGAGCAGAAGCGCCACAGGGATGTGCCGTAAGGAGCGGTTTTCGGAAAGGTCTTCCCCACCTCGCCATGCTCCAAGCCCTGCAGGCTAGGGCCAGAACCAGGCAATGCCACCATTAGCCCCAGGAAGAAAACCATAAACGAGGCATGACAAAAAAGCCCGCTAATTCAGAGAACTAGCGGGCTTTCGAAATAGTGGCTCCCCGACCTGGGCTCGAACCAGGGACAAACGGATTAACAGTCCGTTGCTCTACCAACTGAGCTATCGGGGAACGTCGTCATGTGACGAGGCGCGTATATTAAGTTGGCTATACCGCCTCGTCAACCCCCTGACTAAAATTTTTAGCCAAGGGCTTTCTGCAAACGCTCGATGGCCTTTCGCAGGTTATCCATGCTGGTGGCGAAGCTCAAACGCATATGGCCGGGGCTGCCGAAGGCAGAACCCGGAACCAGTGCAACGCCGGCTTCGGTCAGCAGTTTCTCGGCGAATTCTACGTCTGTACTCACGCCTTCAGTGGCGTCGATAGCGCCCTGGAAGCTCGGGAATACATAGAAAGTGCCGTCGCCGTAGGGGCATTCAACGCCCGGCAGTTTGTTCAGGGCGTCTACCAGCCAGTCGTGGCGCTCTTTGAATGCCTTGACCATTTCACCCACGCAAGCCTGGTCGCCATCCAGGGCGGCAGTCGCGGCAGCCTGGGAGATGGAGCAGGGGTTGGAGGTGCTCTGGGACTGGATTTTCTTCATGGCGCCGATGATTTTCGCCGGGCCGGCCGCGTAGCCGATACGCCAGCCAGTCATGGAGTAGGCCTTGGACACGCCGTTCAGTACGAAGGTGCGGTCGTACAGTTCCGGGCAGGCGTTCAGGATGTTGCAGAACGGCTTGCCGGTCCACAGGATCGGCTCGTACATGTCGTCTGTGGCGATCATGATGTTGGGGTGCTTTTTCAGCACTTCACCAATGGCCTGCAGCTCTTCCAGGGAGTAGGCCATGCCACTCGGGTTGGACGGGCTGTTGATCACGAACAGTCGGGTGCGCTCGGTAATGGCGTTTTCCAGCTGTTCCGGGGTGATTTTGAAGCGGGTATCTACGGTGGTTTCTATGATCACCGGCTTGCCTTCCGCTACCAGCACCATGTCCGGGTAAGATACCCAGTAAGGCGCGGGGATGATGGCTTCGTCGCCTTCGTTCAGCGTGGCCAGTGCCAGGTTGAAAAAGCTCTGTTTGCCACCACTGCTTACCAGTATCTGGTTGGCTTCGTAATCCAGGCCGTTGTCCCGTTTGAACTTCGCAATAATCGCTTTCTTCAGGGCCGGCGTACCATCAACGGCGGTGTACTTGGTCTGGCCGTTGTTAATGGCTTCAATGGCTGCCTGTTTGATGTGCTCGGGGGTGTCGAAGTCCGGCTCGCCAGCACCCAGGCCTATGATGTCCTGGCCAGCCGCGCGGAGTTCTGCGGCTTTGTTGGTGACTGCGAGGGTGGGGGAAGGCTTGATCGCCTGTACTCGGCTGGAAAGTTGAAGGTCCAAACTTGAGCTCCTTAAAGCTGCGTCTTATGGGCTGCGATCGGCCGGGCAACTGTGGAGCCAGAGGTGCAGGCTGTTATTTCTACCCAGCCGTCGATCGCACAGATGGTATCATGAAGCTGCCAGAACACTAAATTTCTTGTAGGGGTTGTGCCGTATTGCGGCCAGCGCCAAACCCGGAGGTTAACCGCCCGTTATGGCCAGTAAAGCATCCAGTGTCGCCCGTGAAGGAGTGTTCCGTGTCGACTCTCCCTATCAGCCTGCCGGCGACCAGCCCAAGGCGATTGCCGGGCTGGTGGACGGCATTCATTCAGGGCTGGCGCACCAGACCCTGCTGGGGGTAACCGGCTCCGGTAAGACCTTCACCATTGCCAATGTGGTGCAGGAAGTTCAGCGGCCCACCATCATCATGGCCCACAACAAGACCCTGGCAGCGCAGCTATACGGCGAGTTCAAGGAGTTCTTCCCGGATAACGCGGTGGAGTATTTCGTGTCTTACTACGATTACTACCAGCCGGAAGCCTATGTGCCGTCTTCCGACACCTTTATCGAGAAAGACGCCTCCATCAACGAACACATCGAGCAGATGCGCCTGTCAGCCACCAAGGCGCTGCTGGAGCGGCCGGATGCCATTATCGTGGCCACGGTGTCTTCCATCTATGGTTTGGGTGATCCCGAATCCTACCTGAAGATGATGCTGCACCTTGATCGCGGCGATCAGATTGATCAGCGCTCGATCCTGCGGCGGCTGGCCGAACTGCAGTACACCCGTAACGATATCGAGTTCCACCGCGCCAATTACCGGGTGCGTGGGGATGTGATCGATGTGTTCCCGGCTGAATCCGAGCGCGAAGCCATTCGCATTGAGTTGTTCGACGACGAGGTGGAAAACCTCAGCTACTTCGATCCGCTCACCGGGGAAGTGCTGCGCCGGGTGCCCCGGGTGACCATTTACCCGAAATCCCACTACGTGACGCCCCGGCAAAAGGTGCTGGATGCGGTGGAGAATATTCGAGCGGAGCTGGAAGTGCGCCTGCAGCAACTTCGGGACAACCACCGGTTGGTGGAAGCCCAGCGGCTGGAGGAACGCACCCGCTACGACATGGAAATGATGATGGAGCTGGGCTACTGCAACGGAATCGAGAACTACTCCCGCTATCTGTCGGGCCGTGCCCCGGGCGAGCCACCACCCACCTTGTTTGATTACCTGCCACCCAATGCCTTGCTGGTGGTGGACGAGTCCCACGTAACCATTCCGCAGATCGGCGCCATGTACAAGGGCGACCGCTCCCGGAAGGAAACCCTGGTGGAATACGGCTTCCGGCTGCCGTCGGCACTGGATAACCGGCCCATGCGGTTTGAGGAATGGGAGAGGATTGCACCGCAGATGATCTTTGTGTCTGCCACCCCCGGCAACTACGAGGCGGAACACGCCGGCCAGGTGGTGGAGCAGGTGGTGCGGCCTACCGGCCTGCTGGACCCGGAAATCGAGGTGCGCCCGGCGTCTACACAGGTGGACGATTTGCTGTCGGAGATTCACAAGCGGGTGGCGGTGCAGGAGCGGGTACTGGTGACCACCCTGACCAAGCGCATGGCGGAAGACCTGACCGACTTCCTGATGGAACACGACATCAAGGTCCGGTACCTGCATTCGGACATCGATACCGTGGAGCGGGTGGAGATCATCCGTGACCTGCGCCGGGGCGAGTTTGATGTACTTGTGGGCATCAACCTGTTGCGGGAAGGCCTGGATATGCCGGAGGTGTCACTGGTAACCATTCTGGATGCAGATAAAGAAGGTTTCCTGCGCAGCGAGCGTTCCCTGATTCAGACCATTGGTCGGGCAGCCCGTAACCTGAACGGCAAGGCGATTCTGTACGGCGACCGGATAACCGGTTCCATGCAGCGGGCCATTGATGAAACTGAACGTCGTCGCGCGAAACAGTTGGCTCACAACGAAGAACACGGCATTACCCCCAAGGGGCTGAACAAGAAGATTGCCGATGTGATGGAAGGCGCCACCGGTGGTGGTCGTGGCCGGCGCAAGGCGGAGCGCCCGGGCCAGAAGGCGGCGGAAGAAGCAGAAAGTTACCTGGTGAAGGCGGGCAAACGCTCACCGGAAGACCTGCTCAAGGAAGTCGCGCGCCTTGAAGATGATATGTACAAGGCCGCCGCAGACCTGGACTTTGAAACGGCCGCCCGTCTGCGGGACCAGATTTCCGAACTGAAGGAAGCGGCTATTCGTACTGGTTGATCAGGACCGCTTCGGCCCGACGATCACCGCAGCCTGCAAGGGCTGGTTGCGGCCATAGCGAGACATCTTGTCGAATACCCGGCGGTCGATGGGCAGGTATTGCTTATCGGCTACGGTTTCGCCTTCTTCGGTGTCGATTTCCGGGTCGTGCAGGTACACGAAGTCTTCGTCGATGGCGCATACCGTCACCCAGTGGGGTACCCGGCTGCGGTTGAGCTGCCAGGTGCTGATCAGGATCACCGGAATACGGCCTTGGTGCAGGGCTGCTTCCATGGCGTCCAGCGTCAGTGGGTCGTGGTGCAGCTGGATATCGGTCCGGCCAATGTCATGCAGGAAGCCTTCGTGCACCAGTTCCAGTACCCGTTTCTTGTCCTCGTTGCGGACGGTGTCCTTGAACAGGGCGCCTTCCTGGCTGATCCACGCGCTGGCCACGAAGCCCCGGTGCCATGCGGACAACGCCAGGCCGTGGGGCCCGCAACCGCCGTGGCCGGCCAGCATGAAAATGGTGGTGGCTTCGCGCCAGATTTTCAGCTCTTCCAGCGTGCTGACGGGCTGCTGCTCATCCAGGGCGGCCATGGCCATGATCAGTGCCGACGGCCCGCAGGTGAATTCGGTGGTCTGGGGGTAGTAGGGCACCGGCAGGAATTCCCGGGACGGTTCGTAGTACAGAATGCGCCGTTCGAACCGCAGGGCGTTGCCGTGGTCTTCGTAGTAATCCCGATAGGTGCCGAACTGGCGATAGCCCAGCCGCTTGTAAAGAGTGATGGCGCCCGTATTGTCTTCCCGAACTTCCAGGCGCATCAGAATCCGGTCTGCTTCTACCGCTTCTTTCTCTGCCTCACGAACCAGCTTCTCGCCCACGCCCCGGCCGCGAACCGAGGGTGATACCGCAATGGAATAGATGCGGGCCAGGCGGGTGGCCGCATTCATCAGCACCAGGCAGTAGCCCACCAGTTCAGATTCCTGCCGGGCGACTATCACCCGGTCTCTGGGCATGTCCAGGAAACGCTTGAAACTGCGGCGGGATATCCGGTCTTCAGAGAAGCACCGCTGTTCCAGTTGAACCAATGCATCAAGGTCTTTAGCGACGGCTTGTCGGAGAATTACATCGGTCATGTTTCTGGGTGTCCCGGATGTATCAGGCGGAAATGGCGGGCGCCGTTCCTGCAGCTATTATGGTAGAGAGCGCCGTGTTCCGATAGCCGGCCGTGATGCGTAAAAGCACGCATCGAAAGCCGATTGTGAAGTACTGTGCGCCGGCGTATTGTTGCGCGAAATAACCCCGGCTGAACCTTCAGGGAGGAATGCCGCTGATGTCCCGCTTGTTGATTGTTGTGGACCGTGCCAAAGACTGGGCGCCGTACTACCCCAGCGAAGATGTGCTCACTTTTGACCAGTACTTGCAGTTTACCGCGCCGGCTAACAGCCGGGTGCGGGTGATCAACCTGTGCCAGAGTGGCAAGTACCTGAGCCGGGGTTACTACTGCTCCTTGCTGGCCGAAGCCCGCGGCCATCATGTGGTGCCGTCGGTGATGACGCTGAATGACCTCAGCCGCAAGGGACTTTTCTCCCTGGAGTTGGAGGAACTCGACAGCAGTGTTATCCAGTGGCTGGAAAAAGAGGCCAGGGAAATTGACCCGTCTACCGATGCCCGTGAAGCGACCCATGAGGTTCGGATTCGCACCTATTTCGGCCAGGCCGAGCATCCGGACCTGAAGCCTGTCGCCCGCGCCCTGTTCGAGCGTTTTCCCTGTCCGATTCTTGAAGTGGTGTTCCGGCACCGGAAACAGTGGCAGATCGAGTCCATGAAGCCGGCGTCTCCGTCGGACCTGGGCGAGCCTGAACAGGATGTATTTGCCTCTGCACTGGATCGGTTCAGCAGCATGGTCTGGCGCAAACCCCGCACCCGCCGGCGTTACCGGTTTGACCTGGCCATGCTGGTGAACCCGGATGAGGAAATGCCGCCGAGTGATGAGGCTGCCCTGAAACGCTTCGAGAAGGCAGGGCGCAAGCTGGGTATCAATGTGGAGCGTATTACCCGGCGGGACTATATGCGGCTGCCGGAATACGACGGCCTGTTCATTCGGGAAACCACCGCCATTGACCATCACACCTACCGGTTCGCCCGCAAAGCAGAAGCCGAGGGCATGGTGGTGATTGATGACCCGGTTTCCATTCTGCGCTGCACCAACAAGGTGTTCCTGGCGGACCTGTTGAAGAACAACAAGGTGCCCACGCCAAAGACCCTGATCCTGTCGAAAGACCAGAAAAACGCGGTTGAGCAGGTAGTGCAGGAGCTGGGCTTTCCGGTGGTGATCAAGATACCGGACGGTGCTTTCTCGCGGGGTGTGGCCAAGGCCCGGGATGAGAAGGAGCTGCGGGCGGGTCTGAAGGAGTTGTTCAAACAATCTGCCTTGGTGCTGGCCCAGGAGTACTTCTATACCGATTACGACTGGCGTATTGGTGTGCTGGGCGGCCGGGCGATTTACGCGTGCAAATACATGATGGTGAAAGGCCACTGGCAGATTTACCAGCATGGTGGCGCGTCGGTGGAGAGTGGTGGCTTTGAAACCATGCCCACCTACGAGGTGCCGCGCAACGTGATTCAGGCGGCGCTGAACTCCACGCGCCTGATCGGTAACGGCCTGTACGGTGTAGACATCAAACAGGCCGGTAACCGGGTTGCGGTGATTGAAGTGAACGACAACCCGAGCATCGATTCCGGCGTTGAGGACAAGTTCCTGGGCGGTGAACTGTATACCCTGATCATGCAGGAGTTTTTGTCCCGCATGGAGGAAAACCGCCGCCGCTGATCCCGGTTAAGCGAGGCTGCCGGGTCAGGTGGCCGCCACCCAGACCCGGACGCTGCCAAACCAGGGGTAATCGGCAAGAACCTGGCGGACTGTTTCGTTGGTCAGTTCCGGGGCGGGGTGATCCTCGTCCAGGAACAGTTCCAGATGCACCTGGTTTTTCAGGTAATGAAGGCGGAGCTTGCTGTGGTGGGGCAGCTCGCCCAGGGCGTTCTGAAGGTATTCCCGCACCTGCTCGCGGGAAGGAAGGTACGGCTCGGCAGGGTGGGGGTACTTCTCGTCGTTCTCGGCATCGATGTGGAAATTGATATCGAGGATGTTACCGAGGGCCTCCCGCATACCGGCAACCACCTTCATGCCAATCTGATGGCCTTCCGACACGCTGATCTCCGGGCGTACCACCAGGTGAACGTCCAGCAGGATATCGTGGCCCATCCGGCGGCTGCGCAGTTCGTGAACGTTGCGAACGCCATCGGTCTCCATAGCAATGTTCATAAGCATGCGGGTATCTTCTTCAGAGAGACCGGTATCGACCAGTTCCTTCACGCTGTCCCAGGTGAACTTCCAGCCAATGTGGATAATGATGCCGGCAATCACCACGGCGGCGGCGACGTCCAGCCACACAAACCCAAGCATCGCGCCGATGGTGGATGCCAGCACCACAACTGATGAGAACGCATCGGTGCGACTGTGCCAGGCATTGGCAATCAGCAGGTCAGAACGGATGCGGATACCAACGTGGCGGGTGTAGCGGTAAATCCATTCCTTGCTGCCAACGGAAATGGCCGCCGCGACCAGTACCGGCCAGCCGGGAACTGCCAGGTCTTCGCCGGACAACAGCCGCAGAATGTTCTCCCAGGCTAGGGCTGCACCTACGGCAATCAGAATGCTGCCCAGAAGCAGGGTGCCCAGGGTTTCGATGCGCTGGTGGCCGTAGGGGTGGTCGGCATCCGGGCCTTTCCGGGATAACCGCATGACCGCCAGTACCACCCAGTCAGAAACCACATCGGTAAAGGAATGGATACCGTCGACGACCAGGGCCTGGGAATGGAAAAGAGTACCGCCAATGACTTTTATGACACCGAGAAAGGCGTCAAGAAACATCCCGATCAGGGTAACCCGGGAGGCAGCATGCTTTTCCTTTTCCAGGTCGGGCTGTGGGCGGTGATGTGTTGGGGAAGGCTGTTCCATTATCCGTGGCTCCGGGGATTTCTGACAGTGGCCAGTATAGCGTGAACAAGCGCTTGACAGGGCGGGATTAATCAAAAAAGACGGATCGATTTATGCACATGATGACCAAACGGTTACCCGTTAACATTTTGCTCCAACTTTCGTCAAATCTTATTTGGATCAATATAAATCATTGAAAAATAACAACAAAAAGACTGGTTAAAAAATGATCAATTTGTAGGCTGGCGCAGTTATCAAGGGGTAGAAACGTTTGCCCCGACGTTTTCAACAGGGTTATCCACAGATTCCGTGGAAAAGCCGCGCGAGCCCTTTGAACATGGGGCTTAAGGATACATTTGCCGGTTCAGGAGGATGGTGTGGAAAACTTCCGGTATACTCCGGCCACCCTCTGGCAAGGAGTTTTCTGATGTACGGCGTTGTTCGAAACCTGCTTTTCCGGCTGCCCCCGGAAACCGCTCACAATGTGACACTTAATAGCCTGGATGTAGCCCATAAACTGGGTATGTTGAATGTATTTTCAAAGCATCCTGCACCTTGTCCGGTCAATGTCATGGGGCTGGAATTTCCGAACCCGGTCGGGCTGGCCGCAGGTCTCGACAAAAATGCCGACCACCTTGATGCCCTGGGTGCGCTGGGCTTCGGTTTTATTGAAGTGGGCACGGTTACGCCCCTGGCCCAACCGGGTAATCCTCAACCCCGTATGTTCCGTTTGCCGGAACACCAGGCCATCATCAACCGCATGGGCTTTAATAACGAAGGGGTGGAGCACCTGGTTAATAATGTTCAGCACCGTCGTTACCGGGGTGTATTGGGCATTAATGTGGGCAAGAACAAAGACACCCCCAACGAAGACTCCGAGCTGGATTACCGCAAGGGGATTGCAGCGGTCTATGAACACGCCGACTACATCACCGTGAATGTGTCTTCGCCGAATACGCCGGGCCTGCGGGACTTGCAATTTGGTGACTCCCTCAAGCAGTTGCTGCATGCCATCAAAGACGAGCAAGCCAGGTGCCACCAGGCCCTGGGCCGCTATGTGCCCGTTGCTGTCAAAATTGCGCCGGATATGGACGACGACGGTATTCGTTTTGTGGCTAACGCGCTGCTCGAGGCGGGCCTGGATGGCGTGATCGCCACCAATACCACCATTAGCCGTGAGGCGGTGCGTGGCCACCGGCACGAACAGGAAGCGGGTGGTTTGAGTGGTGCCCCGGTGCGCGAGGCCTCCCTGAGGGTGATTCAGGGGTTGTATGCCGAGCTGGGTGAGCGTTTGCCCATTATCGGTGTGGGCGGCATTACCGATGGCGAAAGCGCAGCAGAGAAAATCCGGGCAGGGGCGAAACTGGTACAGATCTACACAGGCTTCATCTATAAAGGCCCTGCGCTGATTAACGAAGCGGTAGAAGCGATCAGGAAAGAACAGCAAAAACGGTGAGGCCAGAAAGAAGGTGGGCCCGCTGAGCGAGCCCTTGCGGGGAACTAACCCCGTAGCGCTTCTTCGCATGGTACGGGGCGGGAGGCCCCGTTTCGGTTGCTCTGGTTACTGCTTTAATTGTTGTGTTGGTGTGTGAAAAAAACAGATCAGGGTTAAACGGGGTCTGCCAACACCGCAGTTACGTGGCGGTTACGTTGGCAAGCTTGTGGATGCCGGATACGCCGGTCATGCCCTCCCAGTTATCTGTGCGGCCTTCGCGCCACCCGTTCAGCCATTCCTGACGCACTTCTGGCTGATCAATGGGGCAGCTGTCTTTGGATTTGCCGGACACGCCAGCGAGATAACCCCGCTTGAATGCACGAGCGTACATGTCTCTCTTCTGTCTTTTCATGCCGTTCCTCACTGATGGATTAACAGAACAAGCGTGTACACATCTGCAGTGACCATGGCATGGGTACCCATCCGGGATATCCCCCTATTGCCAGCTCGGGCCAGAGCAGTCAGGATCCTGTTAACGGAAGCACTTTCTACTGGCTTCCGGAACGACGCGTCATGTACAAGGTAAGACGAACCTTGAGCGGAAGTACACTACTTATTTCATCTATGTGAACCTTTTTTTATAGGTTTATTGCATATCGATGACAGTCCGAAATCGGGTTTTGCTGCCAATCCGGCGGCTTACCGGCTTCATCAGGAAAACCAGGAGTTTATTTTGTCCAAACATGTATTTTTCGTAACCTGCCCGAAGGGCGTTGAGTATCTCCTGGCTGATGAACTGGAAAGTTTTGGTCTGGCACAGGTGCGTAATGCGCCGGCGGGAGTCTGGGTAGAGGGTACGCTGGAGTCGGGCTACCGTGCCTGCCTGTGGTCTCGCCTGGCCAACCGGGTAATGCTGCACATCGCCGAGGTAGACGCCCGCAGTGCCGAGGAACTTTACGAAGGCGTAGTGTCGCTGGACTGGCAGGCCCATATCCCTGCGTCTGGCAGTTTCCGCGTGACCTTCCTGGGCCAGAATGAAGAAATCCGTAACACCCAGTTTGGTGCCCAGAAAGTCAAAGACGGTATCGTTGACAGCATCCGCGGTGCCGGCATGCCACGGCCGTCCGTCGCACCGAAAGACCCGGACGTGACCATTTCTGCCCGCCTGAACCGGGGCCGGTTGGCGGTGGGGCTCGACCTCAGTGGCCACAGCCTGCACATGCGGGGCTATCGCACGGAGAAAGGCCTGGCACCTTTGAAGGAAAACCTGGCGGCCGCCTTGCTGATGCGTTCCGGCTGGCCGGACATTGCCGCTGCCGGTGGTGACTTTGTTGACCCCATGTGTGGTTCCGGCACCCTGCTGATTGAAGCCGCTTTGATGGCCCTGGATATCGCTCCGGGCCGCCGGGTCGAGCGTTTCGGTTTCGAAAAATGGCCTGGCCATCAGCCGGAACTCTGGCTTGGACTGCGCCAGGAAGCGGAGCGCCGCGCCCACGAAGGCAAACAGAAACGGATACCGGCCTTTGCCGGTTTCGACCAGGACAGCCGTGTTATCGATACCGCCCGAAACAACATCCGCCGGGCCGGCCTGGATAACCTTGTGCAGGTTGAGGTTCGGCCAGTTACCGAATTTGAACGGCAGGAAAGCTGGGCCGGACAGGGCCTGGTGCTGACCAACCCTCCTTACGGTGAACGCCTGAGTGAGCGCAAAGAACTGGCCGGCCTTTACCAGGCTCTTGGCGAAGTGGTGCTGCGTGAGCTTCCCGGCTGGCGTCTGGCAGTGTTTACTGGCGCTCCGGAGTTCGGAAAGTCCATCGGCCTGCGCAGCTTCAAGCAATACAAGCTCTTCAACGGAAAGCTGCCGGCACAACTGCTGTTATTCGAAATCCAGCCCGAAAATGCCCGCACCCCCCGGGACCCTGCAGCGCCCGGCCAGGTGATGCCCCGGATCGCCAATCCCGAGCGGGCAGACATGCTGCGCAACCGGCTGAAGAAAAACCTGAAAACCATCGGCCAGTGGGCCCGGAAACAGAACATTGGCTGCTATCGCCTGTACGATGCGGACATGCCGGAGTACGCCCTGGCTATCGATATCTACGAGGGCAGGGTACATGTGCAGGAATACCTGGCCCCGAAATCTATAGACGAAAAAGCCGCCAGGGAACGTCTCGGCGAAGCCATGGCGATCATCCCGGAAGTGCTGGAAGTTGCGCCGGAAAACCTGGTGTGTAAACAACGCCAGCGCCAGACCGGCACCAAACAGTATGAAAAACAGGCCGCAACCGGTGAATACTTCAATGTGCATGAACACGGCTGCACCCTGAAAGTAAACCTGAAAGACTACCTGGACACCGGCCTGTTCCTGGATCACCGACCGGTGCGCTACTGGATACAGCAGCATTCCCGGGGCAAACGCTTCCTGAACCTGTTCTGCTACACCGGCGCAGCCACCGTACACGCAGCCGTTGGCGGCGCCAGCCGGTCCCTGAGCCTGGATATGTCCAAAACCTACGTCAGCTGGGCGCAGGACAACCTGGCCCTGAATCGGGCAGACTCCCGCAAGCACGTAGTGGAACAGGCCGACTGCCTGGCCTGGCTGGCCGACCGCAAAACCGCCAACCAGACCTTCGACCTGATCTTCATGGACCCTCCCACCTTCTCGAACTCCGCCAGAATGGCCGGCGTTCTCGACATCCAGCGGGATCACGGCGTCATGGTTCGGCAGTGTATGGAGCGGTTATCCAGTGATGGCTTACTGATCTTCTCCAACAACTTCCGGAAATTTAAGCTCGATGAAGATCTGGAGCAGGAGTTCGAAGTTAAAGAGGTAACGGCGAGCACTCTGGACAAGGATTTTCAGCGGAATCAGAAGATTCACCGCTGCTGGCATATCCAACATAAACTTACTGATTAAGCGTCAGTTTAGTGGCGGCCTGCACCGGAAACGGGCCGCCAACTCAGAACTCGAAACGAATGCCGGAAGAAAACTGGAAGGCATTGGCACTGGTATCGGTATCTTTGAACAGCTTGCCACCTTCCAGCACTAGGTACGTGCTATCCAGCAGTTCGAAATCGATACCGGCAAGCCAGCTGAAGCTGAAACTGCTTGAAGGGTAATCTCCCACGTAATCCCGGAACTGCCCGTTGGCATCGGCGTCCGGGTTGTCCAGTGTTGCCTCACCGCTCACGTGGGTGAAACCTGCCTGCGCATAGACGTTACCAAGCGCACCAATCGGGTAATGCAGCCCCATGTACCAGCTGCCGAAATGGTCGATCGCCAGGCTCAGGTCACCTCGGGAGATCTCGGCATCCTTGTAGCCACCGCCCAGGCGGATTTCAGCGTGGATCAGATCATTCAGGTGGCCACCGATCACCAGCGTACCCGCCTGGCCCCAGCCGTCTTCCTTGGAAATGCCGATAGAGCGATGTTCCAGTGCCGTGGCCAGTAATCCGATGTAGTGTTTGTCCGAGCGGGGAGTTTCTGACGCGGCACCTTCCTGGGCGCATACAACCGGCGGGAATAAAACCGCGGTAACGAGGCTGGCGCAAAGCAGGGGGGATGTGATTTTTTTCATTATGGTCCGGCGTCCTGTCGTCATGGATACTGACGCCAGATTCTGCCTTGTGTAACGGGTTGTTACGCAGACGCCGGTCACACTTCCCCGCCTGAAGGCCGGTTTTACAGGTCGTCCAGCAGGCCTTCTTCCTGGGCCAGCAGGAGCAGGGCATAGACGCCGTTTTCCGGGAGCTGTGGTTCAAGGCCTTCATCGAACAACAGCTGGCGCCGGCGGTCTTCGATGGCTTCGCTGTCCAGTCCGGAGATCAGTTCGGAAACAGGGGCGACTTCAAAGGGGGCATCCTGGCTCACGGCACTGAAAATCAGGTCAACCAGGAGTTCATCCGGGTCTATGCCGTCTACGTAAACTGTCTGGTCCGGCAGGTCCTGGTGCAGCTCTTGTACCAGCTCTAGTAGCGGCACGCCCTGTTCTTCCAGGTACAGCAGATCGATGTCCCCCAGATCCCCGTCTTCCGGAAGCCAGGATTCTTCCGGCGTGATCACCACGGTTTTCATCTGGCCATCTGCAAGTGACCAGGCAATGGCAACGGGAAACAGGGCGTCTTCGGTCTGGCAGTATTCGATGTCCAGAAAGCGGGGTATCGACACAGGCGACTCCGGTAAATATTGTTGGGTGAGTATAGTCACTGACGGCGCACGCTGTAGGAGCATTGCCGGCTTCGTGCCATACTGTAGCGGCCATTATCATGCAATCAGGAAGATCATGGAACACACTGAATTTAATAATGACTTGATTGAATTTCTGAACGCCTCACCCACGCCCTGGCATGCCGTGAATACCATGAAAACCCGCCTTGATGCCGCAGGTTTTCAGCAGCTGGATGAACGTGAAGAGTGGGCGCTGGAGCAGGGCAAAGGCTACTACGCCATTCGCAACGGCTCATCCATTATTGCCTTCCGTACCGGAAAGAACGACGTGGTCAGCTCCGGTGTACGTATGGTCGGTGCCCACACCGACAGCCCCTGCCTGAAGGTAAAGCCGACACCGGAAATCCGCCGCAAAGGTTTCTTCCAGCTCGGGGTAGAAGTCTATGGCGGTGTGTTGCTGAATCCCTGGTTTGACCGGGACCTGTCCCTGGCCGGCCGGGTAACCGTGCTGGATGAGTCCGGCAAGGTGCAGGATACCTTGGTGAATTTCCGCAAGCCTGTGGCCATTATCCCCAGCCTGGCCATTCACCTGGACAGGGAGGCCAACAGCAATCGTTCGGTCAATGCCCAGACCGACCTGCCACCGGTCGTCATGCAGGTGCCAGCGACGGATACCACGGCTTTTACCGACCTGTTGCGGGAGCAGATCGCCAGTGAATCCGGCCTGAAAGCCCGCAAGGTGCTGGGTTATGAGCTGAGCTTCTATGATGCCCAGGGCGCTTCCTACGTTGGCCTGCGGGAAGAGTTCCTGGCCTCTGCGCGGCTGGACAACCTTCTGAGCTGTTACATCGGCCTGCAGGCGTTGCTGGATACGTCCGGAGACCAGGCGGCCTTGCTGGTATGCAACGACCACGAAGAAGTGGGCAGCATGTCGGCGGAAGGCGCCCAGGGGCCGTTCCTTGGTTCCGTGCTGGAACGCTGGTGTGGTGCCGGAAAGGGCAGGGCCATCGCCCGTTCCATGATGATCTCGGCCGACAACGCCCACGGCGTGCATCCTAACTTTATGGACAAGCACGATGAGAACCATGGTCCGATCCTGAACCAGGGCCCGGTGATCAAGGTTAACCACAACCAGCGTTACGCCACCAACAGCCGCTCAGCTGCATTGTATCGTCACATCAGTGACGAACTCGGCCTGCCGCACCAGACCTTTGTGGTGCGCAGTGACATGGGCTGTGGCAGCACCATCGGCCCGCTGACCGCCGGCAATCTGGGGGTAACGACCCTGGATATCGGTGTGCCGCAATTTGCCATGCATTCCATTCGGGAACTCATTGGTACCCAGGACGGCTACACCCTGTACCAGGTGTTGAAGGAATTCATGCAGCGGGAAGAAGTATTCTGAGGCAGAAAGTAAAAAGCCGCTGATTGAAACAATCAGCGGCTTTTCGGAATAAGTGGCTCCCCGACCTGGGCTCGAACCAGGGACAAACGGATTAACAGTCCGTTGCTCTACCAACTGAGCTATCGGGGAACATCATCAACGTGGCGCGCATATTAAGCGCTTTGATCAGGTTCGTCAACCCTCTGAAATGAAAGGTCAAAATTTGCACAGAAGTGCCAAAAACCGCTATCGCCCACCGGTCTGGCTGCGTAACGGACACGTGCAGTCCATCTGGCCCACGCTGTTCCGCAAGGTGCAGATGCCGGAGCCACAAACCGAAGTGATCAGCACCCCGGATGACGACCAGCTCCACCTGGACTGGTACCGCCAACACAGCAACCGCCTGGCCATTATTTCCCACGGACTGGAAGGCCACAGCCGGCGCCCCTATGTACTGGGCCTGGCCCGGGCGTTGATGGCGGCCGGCTGGGATGTGCTGGCGTGGAACTTCCGCTCCTGCGGAGGCGTGATGAACCGTCAGCCGCGGTTTTACCACAGCGGTGCTACGGAAGACCTGGAAACCGTGATCAACCACGCCCTGGGCAAAAACTACCAGAACCTGTTCCTGAGTGGTTTCAGTATGGGCGGCAACCTGACGCTCCTGTATCTTGGCCAGCAGGGTGAACAGGTAGACAGCCGCATCAGTGGTGCGGTGGTCTATTCAGTACCGGCAGATCTCGCCGGCAGCGCCGACATGCTCGCCTTGCCCAGTCGCAAGATCTACATGCAGCGATTTTTGAACGATCTGCATGGGAAAATGCAGGAAAAATCGGAATTATTCCCTGATCTGATCGATGTGAGTGGTTTCAGGGATATCCGTAACTTCCATGAATTCGATAACCGCTACACCGCCCCCCTGCATGGTTTCAAAGATGCGCAGGACTACTGGGAGAATTGCTCGGCCCTGTTCCGGCTGAAAGATATCCGTGTACCTTCGCTGATGATCAACGCCGCAGACGACCCTTTCCTGTCTCCGGCCTGTTTCCCGGATTCAAAGAAAGTGCTGGGTTCCTATGTGAAGCTGGAAGTGCCCAAGTGGGGAGGGCACGTGGGCTTTGTGGAGCATGCGAAGGACGGTTACTACTGGTCAGAGCGACGGGCGTTAATGTTTGTTGGAAGTTAATCCACAACCAGGGGTTCCAGCCGCGGCCAGATATTGTCCAGCAGCAAAGGCTGGGCCTCCTCGGTAGGGTGAATGCCATCGCCCTGCATTAATCCGTCCTGGTCGTAGATTCCGTCAAGGAAAAACGGAACCAAAGGGACCCCGTAGCGGTCAGACAAGGTCGGGAACAGATCAGCAAACATCCGGGTATAGCGCTGGCCGTAGTTTGGCGGAATCTGCATTCCCACCAACAACGGAACCGCGCCGGAATCCTGTGCCAGCTCAATCATCCCGGCCAGGTTCGATTCGATCACGTTTGGCGGAAACCCCCGGAGGCCATCGTTACCACCCAGCTCGATCACGACGATATCCGGATCATTCTTCTCCAGCAGCCCCGGCAGGCGACGAAGGCCGCCGTCTGTGGTTTCGCCGCTGATGCTGGCATTCACGACCTGCCAGTCCAGCCCTTGTCCGGACAGCCGTTCCCTGAGCAGCTCTACCCACGCGGTTTCAGAGGGTACGCCGTAGGCGGCACTGATACTGTCGCCGACCACCAGCAGGGTGTTCTGGCTGGCGAGAACTGGCAGCGACACCATGGCAAACGCTGCGATGACCAATGATCTGACGAACGTGGATATCGTATGCATAGTAAAGTCGTATACCCTTAAACAATTCATGAACATCCAGAACCAGACAACGGAGCAACCGTGAACCAGATGACGGATCTCAGTAAAACCGATACCAGCCCGATGCTGCGCGTAACAGACCTGACCCACAAGGTCAGCCTGGAAGCTGATACGTTGACGATCTTGCAGGGGGTCAATCTGGAAATCAATCGGGGAGAGTCCGTAGCCATTGTTGGCCGCTCCGGTTCCGGCAAAACCACGTTACTCGGTTTGCTGGCGGGCCTCGATACCCCCAGCGAAGGCAAGGTCGAGCTGGACGGCTCTGAAATCAGCCGTCTGAGCGAGGACGAACGCGCCAGGCTGCGGGCCCGGCGAGTGGGCTTCGTGTTCCAGTCGTTCCAGCTGTTGCCGGCCCTGAGTGCCCTGGAAAATGTCATGCTGCCGCTGGAGCTTGCAGGCATCGAAGCGCCGGAGAAACGGGCCCGGGAACTGCTGGAACGGGTTGGCCTGGGTGAGCGGCTGAGTCACACGCCCCGGCAGCTCTCCGGCGGCGAGCAGCAGCGGGTGGCAATTGCCCGGGCGTTTGCTTCCGATCCTGTGATCCTGTTTGCCGATGAACCCACCGGTAACCTCGACAACCGCACCGGCCAGGCAGTGTCCGACCTGCTGATGGACCTGAACCGGGAGCAGGGCACCACACTGGTGATGGTCACTCACGATGACCGCCTGGCGGCCCGCTGTGGCCGGCAACTGCATATTGAAGCGGGCGTGCTCACCGAGCCGGAGTTGGTGGAAGAGGTGTCTGGCTGATGGCAGCATCACAGAAGCTCATGTCCGTAAGCCGGGACTGGCGCGAACGAGACGTTCGGGTGGTCCTGGTTGCCCTGATTATCGCCGTGGCCACGGTGGCTACCATCGCCCTGTTTGCAAGCCAGTTGCAGCGCACTCTGGTCTCCTCGGCCAGCTCCTTCCTGGCGGCTGATCGCCAGCTGGAAGCCGAAAATGGCCGGCCGGTACCGGCAGGCTGGATTGAGGAAGCGCGTGATCGCGGTATCGAAACCGGCCAGATGATCGAATTTTCCACCATGGTGTTCGGTGAAAGCGGTTTTCAGCTGGTGTCGGTAAAGGCGGTCAGCGATGAATATCCGCTGCGCGGTGACATTGAAGTGCAATCCCGTGCCGAGGGTACTCGCTCAATTGTGGGGTCTGGCCCTGCCAAAGGCGAGATCTGGATCAACCCGCGCCTGCTGCGCTTGCTGGAGCTGGACGTTGGCGACACGCTGGAAGTCGGCAACCTGAAACTTGAGATTTCAAACCTGCTGTTACGTGAGCCCGATGGCGGTTTCCGGCTTTCATCGCTGGCGCCCCGGGTGATGATGCACGTAGACGATGTTCCGGCTACCGGAGTGCTTCAGGAAGGCAGTCGGGTGGAATACATCTATCTGTTTGCCGGTGCCGAAAACCTTTTAAACGATTACTACCAGTGGCTGGAGCCGCAACTGGAGCCGAGCCATGAATGGGAAGGCGTGAGGGATGGCGAAACCTTCTCCCGCTCCCTTGAGCGGGCCGAACGCTTCCTGCTGCTTGGCGGCAGCCTGGCGGTTCTGCTGGCAGCGGTGGCGGTTGCCGTGGCCAGTCGTCAGTACGCATTGTCGCAACGGGACACAGTGGCACTGCTGAAGACGCTGGGGCTTACCGGTAAGGGCATCGGCCGTTTGTACCTTCGCCGCCTGGCCCTGTGGGGCGTGGCGGGCATTATTGGCGGGCTGGTGCTGGCACTGCCGCTGTTCTGGCTGCTGGCCAGGATGCTTGGCAGTGTGCTGGAGCGCCCGGTTGATATTTATCTCGACCCCGCCGCCCTGGCGCCGGCGCTGCTGACCGCGCTGGTATCCTTGTTCGCCTTCGCGTACCCGCCGGTTCGCCGCCTGCGCAATGTGCCCGCTATGCGGGTGCTGCGCTCCCAGCCCGGGGAAACCGGCCGGGAAGCCGTTCCGGACCTGGTCATCGCCGTGCTGGCCATCTTCGGGCTGGTGTGGATGTATGCCGGCGAACTTGCCCTGGTGGCATCGCTGCTGGGCGGGCTGGTGTTATTGCTGGCAGTGCTGGGGCTGGTGGGCTGGTTGATGGTCTCGGTGCTGCGCAAAGTGCGAGGTGGTGGCAACGCTTGGCGCCTGGCCCTTGTTGGCCTTTACCGGCACCGGCAGGCCAGCATGGCGCAAATGGCGGTATTTGCCATGACCCTGATGCTGGCGGCGACATTGGTGCTGGTCCGTTCGTCCCTGCTGGACGACTGGCAGGCCCAGCTTCCGGACGATGCTCCCAATCACTTCCTGATAAACATAGCGCCGGACACGGTAGATGAGGTTGATGCCTATTGGGCGCAGCAGGGGGCGCCCCTGGACACCGTCTATCCCATGGTCCGTGGCCGTTTGACCGAACTGAACGACCAGCCTGTGAAAGAGGCGGTCAGTAAGGATGAGCGAATCAACGCGCTTAATCGGGAGCTGAACCTCACCTGGATGGAAGACCTGCCCGAAGACAACCGGATTGTGGAAGGGGAGTGGTTTGCTGCGGGCGTAACCGAGGGGGTGTCGGTGGAAGCCGAGCTGGCGGAGAGGCTGGGGCTGGAACTTGGCGACCGGCTGACCTTTACCATAGGCTCGGAACAGGTCACCGAGCCGGTCGTCAGTATCCGTACCGTGCAGTGGGACAGCATGAAGCCGAACTTCTACATTGCCTTTCCCCCGGACGGCGGCCTGACCGACATGCCGGCTACCTGGATTACCAGTTTCCATCTGGGGGCAAGCAACAAGGTGGCCCTGAACGAGTTTTCGCGCCGTTTTCCCACCGTGTCGGTGCTGGAGATCGACCACATTATCGAGCGCATCCAGGATATCGTCCGCCAGGTCACTCAGGCCATTGAAGCGATTCTGGCGCTGATTCTTGCGGCGGCACTGGTTGTGATGGCGGCGGTCGTCAGCGCGACCTTGCGGGATCGTCAGCGTGAAGGTGCCCTGTTGCGGACGCTGGGCGGCCAACAATCTCTGCTGGTGCGCAGTACCATGCTCGAGTTTGCCTTGCTTGGGTTCGTTGCCGGGATATTGGGCGTGCTGGCGGCGGAAGCGGCGGTTTATGCCTTGCAGGTGAGAATGTTTGAGGGCAGTTTTCAGTGGCATTGGGAAGTGATGCTGCCAGTGCCATTGATCAGCGCGTTGCTGCTAGCCCTGTTTGGCCGCTGGCAGTTGCGGCCGGTACTCAGCGTGTCACCCATGCTGTTGCTGCGCCGGCTCGAGTGAGCCGGCAATGACGGCGTTTTAGCGGTAATTGGCGAGAATGGCGTCCAGTTCGCCATTCTCGCGAATCAGTTCCAGTTCCCGGTTGAAGGATTCGGCGAAGTCCGTCCAGTCAGGCCTCAACATCAGCCGGAACCCATACTGGCTGATGGCTTTGTCCGAGCTTCTGAACTCATCCGCCATGCCTTCATTTCTCAGTATCCACTTGCCCACCAGGCGATCTGCCAGCGCAGTATCGAATCGGTCGCCGTGTTGCAGGAAGCGGAACATGTCACGGTCACGGGAAACGTCAAAGCGCCGGATACGCTGGTCTTCGAAATAGGGGGCCAGGGTGGGATAGAGGTAGCCCAGGTGAGTTACCACGGTTTTCCCGAAAAGGTCACTGGGATGTTCGAAATCCAGGTCTGAAACTTCAGGAAAGAAAAACACTTCTTCCACATTCACAACAGGATCCGTGAACAGAAACTTTTCCGGTTCTTCGGTCCATTCGATGGCTCTGGGCGTGCCATCGATGTACCCGTCTTCCAGCATCTGGTCTACCCGTTTGCGCGGTATCTTTCGTGGCTCGACCTGGTAGCCGAGCCGCGGAACGATCAGTTCCACCACATCCCACATAATACCGGCAGGCTCGGAGTCCTGGACGATCAGGTACGGGGGGTAGCCGTTAGGGGATACATTGAAGTGGAAAACCCCCGGGCCGGTTTCTCCGCTATAGGCTGCCATGGAAAAGCAGCCTGCGGTTATCAGCCCGGAGAATGTCCGGAAACCAATGCTCTTGAGGTGTCGGACCAGTTTAGTCATCGCAAGAAACTCTGGTGGAAGCGGCCTATGCTTTGAAAATGCACTTATCCGGCCAACTCCCTGCCAGTGCGCTTGACAAATATTACCGTTTTATCCGTTTGTTTCAATGATTTTGAGTCCGTGTTCAGGCCCAGGCCCGGCGGAGAACGCTCAATGCGTCCTCGAGGGTCACCTCTCTGGGGTTGAACATGATGGAGCCGTCGTCCAGTGCCTGGCGGGCAATCGCCTCCATTTGGGTTTCCAGTACCTTGCCGGTTTCCTTCAGGGTACGGGGCAACTCACAGCGCTTGTGCAGGGCATCACGAAGCTTGCGGATGGCGGAGATGCTGGCTTCGGCACGGCGGGAAGCCGGAGTGGCAGAATAGACCTCCGGGCCTTCCAGATACAGTAGCAATTCGCCCAGGGGCTCACGGATGCTTTCAAGGTTGAACTCCAGCACGTACGGCAGGTACAAGCTCATGCACAGGCCGTGAGGCAGATGGCAGATGGCACCGGTGGCGTGCCCCAGGGAGTGCACCAGCCCTACCATGGAGTTGGAGAAGGCGATACCGGCCATGGTTGAGGCCTGTGCCAGCTCCAGCCGGCCGTCCTGGTCTTTCGGGTTGTCCATCACCGCCAGCAGGGACTGGCTGATTTTCTTGATGGCGGCGGTGGCGTAGGCGTCGCTTAACGGATTCTTGGCCATGCAAGTGAAGGCTTCAACGGCATGGGTAAGGGCGTCCATGCCGGTGGCGGCGGTAATGTGCGGCGGCAGCGTCAGGGTCATGCGCGGGTCTATAATCGCGGCATTCGGCAGCAGGAAGCTGGAGGTGAACGGCAGCTTGACGCCTTTCTTTTCGTCGGTAATGACCGCCACCGAGGTAACCTCGGAGCCCGTGCCGGCAGTTGTGGGTACTACGAAAAAGGGCTTGAGCGGATGTTTGAGCACGCCCGCGCCGGTGTACCTGGCAATGTCATCGCCACCCTCGGACACCAGGATGTTGACGGCCTTTCCGGTATCGATGGCGGATCCGCCACCGACGGCAATGATGGAGTCGCATTTTTCCTTGCGATAAACAGCGGCAATGTCCCGTACCACGGTCGTGGAGGAATCCGGCGGCACATCGTCATAGATAGAGACAATCTCCAGCCCGCTCTCTTCACAGGCTGCAATCACCGGGTCCAGCAGGCCGGCGGCCCGTACACCCTTGTCAGTAATAATCATGGGCCGTTTGGCAGCAAGTCCGGTCAGTTCGTACGGAATATGCTCCAGGGCGGCTTTACCGGCAATCACTTTTACCGGGCAGAAGAACTCGTAGTATTTGTTAGTCATTATGCTCTCACTGTCTCGACAAATTGGGTGGCAACTTTCAGGTAGATGCGGGCTGAGCTCATGAGTTTCTCCGGCAGGTGGAGGTCTGCGGGGTATTCCTTGACCGCCCGCTGTGCCACGAGTTTCGGAAGGATGAACGACTCAAGGCGGTTCAGCACCCGGGTCATACGCACGGCGTAGCTGACATCGCCATCCACCAGCATGCGATCGTTGGCGAAGGCAACAGAGGTTTTCTCCTGGAACGACAACACCAGGAACGCGTGGGCCATGTGTTTGAACTGGATAGACAGGTCGACAGGGCGCGGGGCGGTGTCACCGTGAAAGTGCAATTTGCCGTCGCCGGTGTGTTCCACAATCAGTTTCGGCCCGTTGGGCATAACCTGCATCTCGAACAGAAAGCCTTCGGGCAGGGCGCGGACTTCTTCACGGGTGGGTTCGTCTACGTCACTGATCGCCTGCAGTGCCCTGCCCATTACCTGGAACATCAGTTCCACATAATTACGCCTGGCCTGAAACATCATCGGTTGGAGTCGCTTGAGGAGCATGTTCGCAATCCGGTTGTTGTTGGTTTCAGTGATTTTTAGAGTTATTGCTCTAGAAGTCAATGCATTCAGTGACACGAACTCCGCGTCAGGCTGGCAAATTGACCGGGCACAAAAAAACCGGAGGCTTGTGGCCTCCGGTTCCCGGGCTTGCGGCGTTGCCGTCAGTTGGTCATGGCGGCGAGCTTACGTTTGGCTTCCTCGCCCACATCGCCACCAGCTTCGGCAGCGGCTGCATAGTATTGCACTGCCTCGTCTCTCCGCCCTTGCTGCCGGGAAATATCCCCCAGCCGCAGGTAAGCGATAGAGGTGGGCACCACCTGATTCGCCCGTTCAAGGTGTTCGCGGGCTTTGGTGAGGTTGTTCAGTTGCAGTTCGTTCAGGCCGTTGTAAAGCTGGTACTCGAACATTTCCGGATACAGCGAGACGGCTTTGTCGAAGTCGGCACGGGCTTTCTCAGCCTGGTCCTGTGCCTTGTAGATGCGGCCACGCAGTGCATAGAACATGGCTTCACGGGGTTCTACCTTAATGGCCTGGTTTACCGAAGCCAGGGCGGCATCGTAATCCCCCTCGGACGCCAGTTTCATGGCTTTGTCGTGGGCATCGTAGGCGGGTTGAAGTTGCCTGATTTTGGCAATTCGGCGCTGGTACACGTCCCGGCCCCGGTAGCCGCCCCCACCGAGTTTCTGCACCAGTTGCTGGTTCGCCTCTACCCGACGGGCGGAGGGCGGGTGGCTGGCAAACAGGCCGCTCAGCCAGTTGCTCTCCCGGCCTTCAGAAAGTTGCAGGAAAATCTCCTGGAGTTCCACGGCTGCCTGGGGATCATAGCCTGCGGCTTTCATGTATTCGATGCCATAGGCATCCGATTCCAGTTCGTCGCCCTGGCTGTACCGTGCCAGCGCCAGCTGTGCCCCAACGGCTGCGCCTCCCATAATCAGGCTTGCCCACTCGTTGTCAGAGACCGCAATGCCGATCCCCGCCATGCCTGTACTGATCAGCATGCCTTGCTGCATACGCTGAACGCTGTGGCGGGCCGCAGCGTGAACAATTTCATGGCCCAGTACCGAGGCCAGCTGGGCTTCGTCTTCAAGCTTAACCAACAGTCCCCGGTTGATGGCAATCTTGCCCCCCGGCAGGGCCCAGGCGTTGGGCACACTGTTATTCAGCACCACGAAATCGTAGGGGAGGTCCGGACGATCACTGACCTGCGCCATCTTCATGCCGACTTCCCGAACGTACACCGTCAGCTCAGGGTCAATATAGAACTGACCGCCCTGGGTTTGTTGGGTAGGGGTGTATTGCTCTGCGCCCAGAGCGAGTTCTTCGCTTTCCGAGATCAGGGACAGCTGCTTCTTGCCGGTCACCGGATTCACGGCGCAGCCCGCCAGGGCAAACAGCAAAGAAAGAACGACACACAAACGGGCGAGAGATCCGGATATCACGTTTTACTCCTTGATGGGTCAGTAACCAACGTCCTGTTCAGGGGCCGGCCATTCATGATGCTGTTTTTATAGCACAGCCAGGCGGTGGTTTCCTCGCCTGTACTGGCGGGGATGTGGCCGGGCCACCAGCCTTGGCGTATCATATCAGCACATTGAATAATCACCGAAATTGGCCCGGATACCCCTACCTGTGACAACGCATTACCTGGATTTTCTGGCACTGATCTGGTTTCTGGCTTGCTGGGGTGGCTATACCTGGTACTCCCGCAACCGGGCGGATTCACGGGCTTGCCTTTCCAATACCCTGGACTTGTACCGGGAAGACTGGATGCGGGTGATGCTCAAGCGCGAGAACCGTATCTCGGATGCCTCTGTGGTGGGTAACCTTGAGCGCAACGGTGCGTTCTTTGCCTCCAGCTGCCTGCTGATCCTTGCGGGTATCATCACGGCACTGGGGTACACCAGTGAAGCCATGGAAGTGTTCGCTACCATGCCGTTCGGCGTAGTGCCTTCCCGGGAAATCTGGGAGTTGCGGCTGGTGGTGCTTATGGTGGTGTTTGTCTATGCCTTCTTTAAATTCACCTGGTCGATGCGCATGTACAACTTCGTGGCGGTGATGATCGGCAGCGCCCCCATGCCCGACGACAGCAAAACCAGCCCGGCGGCGAGGGAGGCCTTTGCCCGCAGTGCCGGCGCCATCTGCAACCAGGCGGGCGATACCTTTAACCTTGGCCTGCGTTCCTATTACTATGCGCTCGCCGTGGTGGCCTGGTTCATACACCCGCTGGCCCTGATTGCGGCGGCGACGCTGGTGGTATACGTGCTCTACCGCAGGGAATTCCACTCTGATGCGCTGGCATCCTTGCGTGCCGGCAAAGTATTTGAAGAAGCCACCCCCGCCCGCACGGGTGACGATGAAAAAACGAAAAACTGACCCGCAGGATTTTCCTGAATGAATGACGAAACCCGAATTAACCGGGTGAACCGGTTTGTGAACACGCTCAACCAGGCCCGGGAACTGGGCCTGACCGCACGGGAAGCGGGTGAGGGCTACCTGGTCATGGAACTGCCCTACAGTGACAAAATCATCGGTAACCCGGACACCGGCGTGATCCACGGTGGCGCCATCACCACCCTGATGGACACCACCTCCGGCTCGGTGATGATCTGCGCCCTGGAAGAATTCGAACTCTGCCCGACCCTGGACTTGCGGGTAGATTACATGCGCCCGGCAGAACCCCATAAACCGGTCTTCGCCCGGGCCGAAACCTACAAGATCACCAAGAACATCATCTTCACCCGCTGCGAAGCCTACCAGGAAGGCGGCGAAACCATCGCCAACTGCGTGGGCACCTTCATGCGCATCGGCAAAGAAGCTACGCCCAAAAGCTATCGCGACCTGATCACCGGAGGCGCTGAATGACTGACCCGGAAATCCTCAAACACACCCGGGAAAGCGGTGACTTCTCCAGAATGCTCGACGCCGTACCCTACGCCAAGTGGATCGGCCTGCAGTGCGAGCGCTTCGGTGACGACCTGATTTTCCGCTTGCCCAAGAAAGAAGAAAACCTCGGCAACCCCATCCTGCCAGCCATCCACGGTGGCGTGATTGGCGGCTTTATGGAAATGTCTGCGGCGATCTACCTGATGATGTCCCAGGACACCTTCAGAATGCCCAGAATCGTCGACTTCTCCCTCGACTACCTGCGCGCCGGCCTCAACCGCGAAACCTACGCCGAATGCCGCCTGACCCGCCAGGGCAACCGGGTAGCCAACGTAATGATCACCGCCTGGCAAAAATCCCGTTCCCAGCCCATAGCCACGGCCCGCGCGCACTTCCTTCTCGAAGACTGAATTGGTTCTGGCCGGGGTTGAAATGCCCCGGTCGACCCCCATCTCTGGTTCAAGTTCTGGCCTCGGTGCAGGTAAGCGTGTGGGGGTGCCCTTCCGAAACACGCTGTGAATACGTCCGTGTACGCTCGGCTCCGCCCCGCAGGGCTTATTGCTCCTGCGTCGCACTGCGGGTCCTGGGCTGGCCGTCCATGGCCAGCCCGTGAAGAGCTAATGCTCTTCACCCATGGCTCCGCACGGTTTCGGAAGGGCACCCCCACACGCTTGCCCAGACTCCGTGCAAAGCCGGCCTAACTGAGAAGTCCGGTGGTGTGGTCAGGTAGTCCTTTCCAAAACTGTGCGGAGCCATGGATGGCGGAGCCCAAGCGCCACATGGACGTGCCGCAAGGAGCGTGTTTTGGAAAGGACTACCTGACCACGCCGCTCCCCCGAACATAAAGAACCAGCAGGAGAAAACACAGCCATGACGGTAGAAACCAACAAAGAGACCTTAGGATTCCAGACCGAAGTGAAGCAACTGCTTCACCTGATGATCCACTCTCTGTACTCGAACAAGGAAATCTTCCTTCGTGAGCTCATCTCAAACGCCTCAGACGCCGAAGACAAACTCCGCTTCGCCGCCCTGAAAGACGACAAACTCTACGAAGGCGATTCCGACCTCAAAATCCGCCTGGATTACGACAAAGACGCCGGCACCATCACCATTGCCGACAACGGCATCGGCATGACCCGTGACGATGTGATTGCCAACCTTGGCACCATCGCCCGCTCCGGTACAGCCGAGTTCCTCAAGCAGCTGTCTGGCGACGAAAAGAAAGACAGCAAGCTGATCGGCCAGTTTGGTGTGGGTTTCTACTCCGCCTTCATCGTGGCGGACAAAGTGGACGTGTTCACCCGTAAGGCCGGGGCACCGGTAGAGGAGGGCGTGCACTGGGAATCCAGGGGCGATGGTGAGTTCACCATCGAGCCGGTGAGCCGTGAACAGCGCGGTACCGAAATCGTGCTGCACCTGAAAGCCGAAGACAAAGAGTTTGCGGATGGCTGGAAGCTGCGCAGCCTGGTGAAGAAGTACTCTGATCACATCTCCTTCCCGGTCGTGATGAAAGCCGAGTCCGAGGAAGAGGACAAGAAGGGTGAAGATGAGACGGTCAACGATGCCACCGCCCTGTGGACGTTGCCCCGCACCGAGATCAAGGACGAAGAGTACAAAGAGTTCTACAAGCACATCGCCCACGACTTCGAAGACCCGCTCACCTGGTCCCACAACAAGGTGGAAGGCAAGCTGGACTACACCAGCCTGCTGTATATCCCGAAGCGTGCGCCGTTTGACCTGTATAACCGCGAAGCACCCCGTGGCCTGAAGCTTTACGTTCAGCGCGTATTCATCATGGACGACGCCGAGCAGTTCCTGCCGTTGTACCTGCGTTTCGCCAAGGGTGTGATCGATTCCAACGACCTGTCCCTGAACGTATCGCGGGAAATCCTGCAGAACGACAGCACCGTGGAGAGCATCCGCACCGCCATGACCAAGCGGGTGCTGGACATGTTGTCGAAGCTGGCCAAGAAAGAGGGTGATGAGTACCAGGGCTTCTGGGATGAGTTTGGCACCGTGCTGAAAGAAGGTCCGGCTGAAGACTTCAGCAACCGCGAAAAAATTGCGGGACTGTTGCGCTTTGCCACCACCCACACCGGCGAAGCCACCCAGAACGTATCTTTGGATGATTACATCAGCCGGATGAAGGAAGGCCAGAACAAGATCTACTACATCACCGGTGACAACTTCGCGGCCGCCAAGAGCAGCCCGCATCTGGAAGTATTCCGTAAGAAAGGCATCGAAGTGCTCATCCTGACGGATCGTATCGATGAGTGGATGATGGGCTATCTGAACGAGTACGACGGCAAGCAGTTCCAGGATGTTGCCCGTGGTGATCTCGACCTGGGTGAAGTGGAAACCGAGGAAGACAAGAAGCACCAGGAAGAAGCCGCCAAAGACCACAAGGATCTGCTGGAGCGCATCAAGACCGCTCTGGAAGATCAGGTGCAGGAAGTACGGGTAACCAACCGCTTGACCGATTCACCCGCGTGCCTGGTGGTGGGGCAGTTCGATATGGGCGCCCAGATGAAGAAGATCATGGAAGCTGCAGGCCAGAAAGTGCCGGAGAGCAAGCCGATCTTCGAAATCAATGTGGACCATCCGCTGGTACAGCGCCTCGAAAGCGAGCAGGGCGAGGAGCGCTTCAAGGAGCTGTCTGCGGTTCTGTTCGATCAGGCCACATTGGCCAGCGGTGAACAGCTGAAAGATCCCGGTGCCTATGTCAGCCGCCTGAACCGGTTGTTGCTGGAACTGACGAATTGATATCAACCATCGAGTAAGTAGACAAGAGGGGCTGGTGAGTAAATCACCGGCCCTTTTTTGTTGGAACTGAGAATCTCTATCGATAACCAAAAGCTTTCGTGAAGTTATAATTAATCAATTTTAGCTAATGATATTGGTGGCGTATGGTTGAGTTGTTCCAGAAAACCAGGGAGTTGCGCCATGTCAGTATTGAGAAATATGACCCTTGTAGGATGGGATGAGTCTCTTGGCATTCTTGCGCTGTATTGCTGCGAGTATGCCAACGCCCAGTAACGGGCAGAGGCTGATTTGGCAATAAGGAACGCGGTGGACCTCTTATAGTCAGTCACTATGCTGCCATTAGGAAAGATTCAAGCAGGCAAATGAGAGTGATCTATATTAAGTGATGCCCTGGTCAGAAAATACCAAATGTGCTAACGACGCGAAGAACAGGAGAGTGCTATGACAGCTAATACGTCTGGTGGTAAGTGCCCGGTAATGCACGGGGCAAACTCCACCGAAAACCGCGATGTAATGAATTGGTGGCCGGAAGCCCTCAACCTCGACATCCTGCACCAGCACGACCGCAAGACCAATCCCCTCGGTGAAGATTTCGACTACCGGGAAGAAGTCAAAAAACTCGATTTTGAAGCCGTCAAGAAAGACCTGCACGCCCTGATGACAGACAGCCAGGACTGGTGGCCGGCAGACTGGGGTCACTACGGTGGTCTGATGATTCGTATGTCGTGGCACGCCGCTGGTACCTACCGTATCCAGGACGGCCGTGGTGGCGGTGGTACGGGTAACCAGCGCTTTGCCCCGCTGAACTCCTGGCCCGATAACGTCAGCCTCGACAAGGCCCGCCGTTTGCTGTGGCCGATCAAGAAAAAGTACGGCAATAAACTGAGCTGGGCAGACCTGATTATCCTGGCTGGTACGGTGGCCTATGAGTCTATGGGCCTGCCGTCTTACGGCTTCTCCTTCGGCCGTGAGGACATCTGGCATCCGGAAAAAGACATCTACTGGGGTAACGAGAAAGAGTGGCTGGCACCGTCTGACGAGCGCTACGGCGACGTCGATAAGCCAGACACCATGGAAAACCCGCTTGCCGCGGTTCAGATGGGCCTGATCTACGTAAACCCGGAAGGTGTAAACGGCCAGCCGGATCCGATCAAGACCGGTGAACAGGTACGCGTAACCTTCGCCCGTATGGCGATGGACGATGAAGAAACCGCAGCCCTGACAGCCGGTGGCCACACGGTCGGTAAGTGTCACGGTAACGGTGACGCAGGTGCCCTCGGCCCCGAGCCGGAAGCGGCGGATGTAGAAGAGCAGGGCTTTGGCTGGAGCAACCCGAACATGAAGGGTAAGGCCGCCAATGCCGTGACTTCCGGTATTGAAGGTGCCTGGACCACCCATCCGACCAAGTTTGATATGGGTTACTTTGACCTTCTGTTCGGCTACGAGTGGGAGCTCAAGAAGAGCCCGGCCGGTGCCTGGCAGTGGGAACCCATCAACATGAAGGAAGAGGACAAGCCGCTGGACGCCAGCGACCCGTCCAAGCGCCACAATCCGATCATGACCGATGCGGATATGGCCATGAAGATGGATCCGAAGTACCGCGCCATCTGCGAGAAGTTCATGGCAGATCCGGAATACTTCAAGGATTGCTTCGCCCGTGCCTGGTTCAAGCTGACTCACCGTGACCTGGGACCGAAGAGCCGTTACATCGGCCCGGAAGCGCCGGCAGAAGACCTGATCTGGCAGGATCCGGTACCGGCAGGCAGCACCGACTACTGCGAAGAAGTGGTGAAAGAGAAGATTGCAGACAGCGGCCTGAGCATCAGCGAGATGGTCAGCACTGCCTGGGATAGCGCCCGTACCTTCCGTGGCTCTGACATGCGCGGTGGTGCCAACGGTGCCCGCATTCGCCTGGCCCCGCAGAAAGATTGGGAAGGCAACGAGCCGGCCCGTCTGAGCAAGGTACTCAAGGTGTACGAGCAGATCTCTGCCGAAACCGGTGCCAGCGTGGCCGATGTGATCGTACTGGCTGGTAGCGTGGGTATCGAGAAGGCTGCGAAAGCTGCCGGTTATGATGTACGCGTACCCTTCCTGAAGGGCCGGGGCGACGCAACCGACGAGATGACCGATGCACCGTCTTTCGAGTACCTGGAGCCGGTAGCCGACGGCTTCCGTAACTGGCAGAAGAAAGACTACGTCGTGAAGCCGGAAGAGTTGCTGCTCGACCGCGCCCAACTGATGGGGCTGACGGCACCGGAAATGACCGTTCTGATCGGCGGCATGCGGGTGCTCGGCACCAACCACGGTGGCACCAAGCACGGTGTGTTCACAGACCGTGAAGGCCAGCTCACGAACGACTTCTTCGTGAACCTGACCGACATGGCCTACAGCTGGAAGCCGGTGGGTAACGGAACCTACGAGATCCGTGACCGCAAGACCGACCAGGCCAAGTGGACCGCAAGCCGCGTAGACCTGGTGTTCGGCTCCAACTCCATCCTGCGTTCCTACGCAGAGGTGTACGCCCAGGACGATAACGGTGAGAAGTTCGTGAAGGACTTTATCGCTGCCTGGACCAAGGTCATGAACAACGACCGCTTCGACGTACAGGCATAATCTGCCGGTAACGTTGTAAAACCCGCCGGGCATCCTGTTTCGGGATGCCCGGCTACCTATTTCCCCCCGAATTCCTTACAATCCGCTCCGCCTGATTTTTGATCAGCCGCATTCTGATTCACTTCTCTCAGTTTCTGGAGCTTTCATGCGAATCATCCTTGCCCCGATGGAAGGGCTGGTCGACGCACCCATCCGTGAAACCCTGACCAAAGTCGGCGGGATTGACCGGTGCGTGACGGAATTTATTCGCGTGACCCACGGCATGTTGCCGCCCCGGATTTTCTACAAGTACGCCCCGGAACTTTACAACAACGCGTTGACGGAAGTGGGCACGCCCGTGGCCGTTCAACTGCTGGGCTCCAACGCTGAAATGATGGGCCGTCATGGGGCCAAGGCCGCCGAGCTGGGAGCAGGGCAGGTGGACATCAACTTCGGCTGCCCGGCCAAGACCGTGAACAAGCATAAGGGCGGCTGTGTACTGATGCGCGAGCCGGAGCTGATGTATGAGATCACCGCAGCCGTTCGTAAAGCTGTGCCTGCGGATATTCCGGTCACAGCCAAGATGCGACTGGGCTATGACGACCGTTCCATGGGCGTGTCCTGTGGCCAGGCTCTGGAAGCGGCCGGCGCCTCCGAGATTGTTATTCACGCCCGCAGCAAGGTGGATGGTTACAAGCCACCCGCTTACTGGGAAGAAATCGCCAAAGTGCGTGAAGCGGTGAAAAGTCATGTGATTGCCAACGGTGAGATCTGGACCGTGGACGATTACTGGCGCTGCCGGAAAGTCTCCGGCTGCGACGATGTGATGATCGGCCGTGGCCTGATTGCCCGGCCAGACCTGGCGGCACAGATCAAAGCCTCCCAGAACGGTGAAACACTGGAACCCATGACCTGGACCGAGGCCGTTGTTCTGGTGCGGGAATACGCTTCCGCCCTGCAAACCCGCCTGGAAGACAAATACGTGACCGGCCGCATCAAGCAATGGCTCAACTACCTGCGCCAGGGTTTTGCCGAAGCCGAAGCCCTGTGGCCCCAGGCCCGTAAAATCCGGGAAGTGGCGCCGATGCTGGCTTGCCTGGATCAGCCGGTAGACCTCTCGCAACGCAGCACTAACGCCGCCTAGCCCTCGTTCTCCATCATGGGCGTGTAATCACCGGAACGGGCCAGGCCATTGAGTCTGGCCCGTTTTTTCATGGCCTCCTGCGCTGCCCCGGCATTCTCCAGTTTTCCGGCCCAGGCTTTCTGGGCAGGTTCCTGCAGCGCCCGGCCGTAGGAGAAGCTAAGCTCCCACGGGTGGTAGCCCAGGCTGTTAAGGGCGTTGAGGTTTTCGGTGGATTCTTCGGGCGTCTGGCCACCGGAAAGAAAGAAAATCCCCGGCACGGCCGCTGGCACCACTCGCCGGAACACGCTCAGTGTCGCTTCGGCAACCTGTTCGGGCGTGGCTTTGCCGGATTCCTTGCCCGGTGTCACCATGCTGGGCTTCAGCACCATGCATTCCAGGTTCACCCGGTGCCGGTGCAGGGCCTTGAACACTTCCAGCAATACGTCTTCGCTCACCTCTGCGGCCCGTTCGATGGTGTGATTCCCGTCAATCAGTACCTCCGGCTCAACAATCGGCACAATACCCATGGACTGACACACGGCGGCATAGCGGGCCAGTACCTCGGCATTGGATTTGATGGCCTGGAACGAAGGCAGGGTATCCGAGATATGGAACACATCTCGCCACTTGGCAAATCGCGCACCCATAGATTTGTAATGCTCCAGCCTTGCAGCCAGGCCATCCAGCCCATAGGTAATCTCGTCCCCCGGGGCATTCACCAGCGGGCCTTTACCCTGATCAACCTTGATGCCGGGCACAATGCCCTGACTGGCAAGCAGATTGGGGATGGCGACGTCATCCAGGCTCAGTTGTTCCAGGGTTTCGTCGTACAGAATCACGCCGCTGATGTGCTCGCCAAGGCCGGGCGTGGAGAAAATAATGCTGCGGTATTCCCGCCGTGTGGCTTCCGTGGATTCCACGCCGACCGCCTTGAAGCGCTTGGCGATGGTAGGGGTGCTCTCGTCGGCAGCCAGTATGCCTTTGCCGGGCTGCACCAGGTCGGCAATGGTGGTAATCAGTTCGTCCTGAATGGTCATGGTACCTCCGTGGAAGGATGTGGTGATCAAACGTGCTTTTCAGTGTAGCCGGTAATTTGCGCGGTGGTATTTGATCTGGGCTAAGGCAGGATAAGGCCCCAGCTTCTAGACTTGAGAAAGAACAAAACAACAGGGACAACAACAGGGACAAGGCGCCATGAAAACCGTTGTGAGTATCAGCCAGGGCTCATCCGAGTACGACTACGAGCTTGAAACCCGTTTTCTGGGCCAGGACTTCCGTGTTGTCAGGGTGGGGAGTGATGGCAACCTGGACCGTGCCGAGGCCGTTCTGGATTCGGTGCGTGAACAGGCAGATGCCATCGGCCTGAGCATGATCCACGACCATTACCAGGTAGGGCGGGAGCAGCTTCAACACCCGGATACCTCACGGCTGGAAGCCTGTGTGCCGGACAAGCCCGTCACCACCGGTGCTGGCCTGCGGGGTATTCTGCAGGAATGGGCGGTGCGCCATACCCAGACCGAGCTGGGCCATTTCTTCGACAACGCCCGGGTGCTGTTCCTCAACGGCCAGGCCGGTTTCCGCATTGCCAAGGCGTTGTCGGAACATACAGACAACCTGCTGTTCGCAGATCCTTACCTGGATTTCGGCGTGCCGCGTCTGCTGACTTCCCTGAGCCAGCTGGAAGCCTACACCAAGCTCACCGCACCGGTGATGTTCAGCCCCAATGCCGTCAAGGTCATCGAGCGACTACACCGCACTCCTATTTACCGGATGGGGGAGAAACTGATCAGCAGTTCCCTGCATGAATCGGTCAGGGACTGCCATGTGATTGTCGGGGCCATGGGGGATCTGGAGGCCTTCACGGAGAAAGAGCTGGATGGCAAAACCGTGATCACCTCCCGGGTGAGCGAATCTGCCCTGGACTGGTTCCGTTCCCGGAAAGTCGCCATGGTGGTGGACTACAGCCCCTGGCTGGAAGGTCGGCCAGTGGGGGTGAACGTTATGGAGGCGATGATCAGCGCAGCGTTGTCACGAACTCCGGAGCAGCTGGGTGCGGATGACTTTCTCGATGTGATCGAGCGGCTCGGGGTGGAACCCCGGATTCTGTACCCCAATGGCTACCGCCGTATAAACCGGTTCGCCTTTGTAATCCATCCGCTGTCGCAACAGTATCTGACCAAAACCCCGCCCCTGGACTGGGTCGCCAGCGTATCGCCGCCGGCGGTGATGAACCTGGTGGAAAAAGCCATCGCCTATACGCCGCCATTTGTGTATTCGAAGGTCTCCGGCATTCAGTCACCCACTGGTGATGAAGTGGAAGGCTGGCTGATTACCGTGGGCGGCACCCCGAAAGAAATCATGGCCCATGACCCGGAGTTTACCTACAGCCGCTTGCTGGCGGCGGCAAAGCTGGCCAGGAAACTGGGTGCCCAGATTATGGGCCTGGGCGCGTTTACCAAGGTAGTCGGGGATGCCGGGATTACGGTGGCCAAGCGGGCACCGCTGCCGATTACTACCGGCAACAGCTACAGCGCCTCAGGTGCCCTTTGGGCCGCCCACGACGCGGCGCAGCGTATTGGCAGGGTGAGTATCGGCAAAAGCGGCAAGATGGCTGGCAAGGCCATGGTTGTGGGCGCTACCGGAGCCATTGGTTCTGTGTGTGCCCGGTTGCTGGCCAAGGCCGTGGATGAAATCTATATGGTGGCTCCGGAAGCGGCCAAGCTGCTGGCCCTGAAGGAAAGCATCGAACTGGAAACCCCGGGCGCTATCGTGCACGTGGCAGCCACCACCGATCGCGATCTTCCGGATATGGATATGGTGGTAACAGCCACCTCCGGGGCCGGTAAGCGCATCCTGGATATCATGAAGGTGAAGCCGGGCTGCGTGATTACCGATGTGGCCCGGCCGCTGGATATTCCGGCAGAAGATGTGGCCCGGCGGCCGGATGTGTTAGTCATCGAATCCGGTGAAATCCAGCTTCCCGGGCCAGTAAAGATGAAAGACATCGGCCTGCCCAAAGGCATCGCCTATGCCTGCCTGGCCGAAACCATCGTACTGGCGCTGGAAGCCCGGTTCGAGAACTTCACCCTGGGCCGTAATATCGAATGGGAGAAGGTGCGGGAAATCTACAAACTCGGCCTGAAGCACGGCATGCAGCTGGCGGCAGTGTCCGGGGTTAACGGTGTGTTCACCGAGGAGGACTTCGAACGGGTACGGGCGCTTGCTGCAGAGGCCACAGAGCCCGCCTGATTAGGAAATTGGCCCGCAATAACCTGACGCCCCCGCAAAAGGGGGCGTAGCCTGTAGGAAAGTATTCGAGCCCACAGGTTCAGGAGAGTTTGCTATGAACGCGCCAGCGACACAGATCAAGAAGTCCACAAGGGGCTACCGGAGTGCGACACCGCCGGGGCTGGTTCCGGAAGTGCGCAGTCCGGATTTCGAGTTTCCAGAGGATCTCCCAAAATACTGGTGGGATAACGACCCGGTAAAAACCTTGTTGCTGGGGGCGTTGTCTGCCAGCTTCCCGCCCGGAGAAAAATTCTTCATTGATTCGGTCCGTCACTACCAGGACCAGATTACGGACCCGGAGCTGAAGAAGGCGATCCGGGCATTTATCGGCCAGGAGGCTCATCACTCGAAAGAGCACAAACTGATGAACGGCTTCCTGGAGGAGCGGGGCGTTGGTCTGGGCCGGCTCGAGCGTGAAGTGCAGTGGTTCATGAACAAGCTGCGCAGGAATTTCACTCCGGAGCGCCAGCTGGCCCATACGGTGGCGGTTGAGCACTTTACCGCCCTGATGGCAGAGGAGTTTCTGCTCAAGTTTGATGCGCTCGAGGAAATGGACCCGAGGATCGCGCCAGTCTGGGCCTGGCACGCTATTGAAGAGTCAGAGCACAAGGCGGTGGCCTTTGATGTTTATAAGAGTATCGGAGGCAGCGAGTTTATCCGGGTGACGGAAATGATGGTTGTGAGTGTGATCTTCCCGTTCTTCAGCACGCTGCACGTGATTCAGCTGATGAAGGAAGACGGCCAGCTGGGGAACCTGAAATCCTGGGCCGGGGCCTTTAATTATATGTGGGGCAAGCCGGGTGTGTTCCGCAAGTTGATACCGTCTTACCTGAAGTATTACAGCCCGAACTTCCACCCCTGGAACAACGACGCCCGGGATCTTGTGGAGAAGGCTAAGAAGCGCTGGCTGCCAGCGTCGCTTCAAGGTTGAGCAGGGCGCGTTTACGCTCGATGCCCCAGCGGTAGCCCCCGAGGCTGCCGTCAGACCGGACAACCCGGTGGCAGGGTATTACCACCGCCAGTTTATTGGCTGCGCAGGCCGTAGCAACGGCGCGCGTGGCTTTCGGGCGGCCCAGCTTCCGGGCAAGTTCGCTGTAACTGACGGTGGTGCCTGCCGGAATTCGCAGAAGGGCTTGCCAGACTTCTTTCTGGAAGACAGTGCCTTTTGGTGCCAGGGGCATGCTGAGGCTGCCAGTGGGGTTGTCGACAAACTGCCGCACGGGGTCAAGGACGTCGGCGATGCCGGCTGTTGCGGGCTTGATAATCTGGCCGGGGAAATGGGCGTGAAGCAGGGCGACAAGTTCTTCGTTTGTGTCGCCCAGCTCGATGGCGCAGAGGCCTTCTTCAGACCAGCTGGCCAGCAGCTGGCCCTGTGAGTATGGGGTGATGCCATAGTGCATCACCGCATTATCCTTCCAGTACTTTGCGCATGTTATAGCGCAGGAACTGGGCTCCACGAACCGTGACCCGCTGCTCGTCGACCACTTCAAAGCCGTGCCGCTCAAAGAACGGCCGTGCGACCACGCTGGATTCGGTTTTCAGCTCTGTCACACCCATGCCGATCAGTTGCTTTTCCGCCTCATGGTAGAGGGTGGAGGCAATGCCCCGGCGGGCAAAGTTGGGTGCTGTGAACACCAGGTCGATGGTGCCGTCCTTGTCGTAGGAAATGAACCCAGCCAGGTCGTCGCCTTCCTCGGCGACCAGGGTTTCCAGCGAGTCCAGCCGCTCGCGCCAGACATCCAGGTGAGGCGTGCGGGAGGCCCAGGCATAGCGCTGGGTTTCATCATAGGCCCCAGCAGTCAGCTCATGTACGGAATCCGTAAACAGCCGAACCACCGGGCTAAGATCCTGAATCTGGTACTTGCGAATCGTGATAGACGTGATTGTGTTCATGTCAGCTCAGTGTGCACCTGTGTTGGATAGCAGGATAAAACCGTTATTCCACTATACCCGCAGCATACCCCGTACAGCAGGAAAATCCAGCATTCATACCCACTCAAATTGCTTGACCGCATTCCCGGCACCCTTTAACATTCATTAAAAATGAATGTTAAGAAACCTTGATAGAGGAATACCTGATGGCATTGTCATTTCTGAACATTTTCAAGAAAGAAGAGAAAGAAACTGAGACCGCAAAGGTTGAAGGTTTTGACCCGAAAGCCAACGCGGAAGAGAAGAAGGAAGAAGCCAGTAAAGGCGGCCATGGTGGTGGCACCTGCTGTGGTTCCTGTTCCTGAGAAGCCTGGCGTTTATCTGTAATTGCCTGCAAAAAAGCCCGGTTGCTTGCGCAACCGGGCTTTTTTCAACTCGTCAGCTGATTACTTCAACCACACTTGCTGTCGCCGCAGGACAGGCAGGTAGCACAGCCGTCCATTACGATCACAGCCTTGGTATTGCACTTGCCGCACATGGTGGCGTTGGCAGGGTAGTCGCTGCCTGTGTCGTCGTTGGTGGCCTTGTCCTGGCTGGCTTCAAACTCCGCACGCTTCTCGGCGAGAATGCGCTTGGTGGTTTCGCTCAGCTCGTCGCTTTCCAGCAGGCCGATGGCTTTCAGGTGTTTCTCGATCACGGCGCCGATTTCGGCAACCAGTGACGGCATGAAGACGCCGCCTTTCTTGAAGTAACCACCGTTCGGGTCATACACGCTGCGCAGCTCTTCCACCAGGAAGGTTACGTCGCCACCTTTGCGGAATACCGCCGAGATAACGCGGGTGAGGGCGATAACCCACTGGAAATGTTCCATCGACTTGGAGTTGATGAACACTTCATAGGGCTGGCGGCTCTCGTGGTCAGTGCCTTCGTTGAGCAGGATGTCATTGATGGTGATGTACATCGCGTGCTCGGCCACGGGCGGCTTGATCTTGTAGGTGGTGCCCAACAGGAAATCCGGCCGCTCGATGTATTCATTCATCTCCACCGGCTTGGTTTCAGCCTGTACCGGTGCCTGGTGTTCGTTCGGGGTTTCCGCATCGGCTTTCTTGACCCGGTAGCCGACGATTTTGTTGCTGATTTTGACTGTCATTTTGCTGTTCCTGTCTGTCGGTTTCCGGACTCAGTATTTTCCGTAGGTGCCTTCTTTGAGGGCGTCGAAAAGGTTGGCGGCGGTATGGACTTCGCCGTCGTACTCTACCTGTTCATTGCCCTTCAGGGTGACTTTGCTGCCATCGTCCAGGGTGAACTCATACAGGGTATTCTCAAGGTCCTTCTCTTTAACCAGCACGCCCTGGAACGCCTCCGGGTTGAAGCGGAAAGTGGTGCAACCCTTCAGGCCCATGTCGTAGGCGTACAGGTAGATGCCCTTGAAGTCCTGGTACTTGAAGTCCTGCGGTACGTTGGCGGTCTTGGAAATGGAGGAATCAACCCACTTCTGGGCGGCCGCCTGAATGTCTACGTGCTGCTTCGGTGATACATCATCGGATGTGGTGAAGTAGCCGGGCAGCTTCTTGTCGTCGTCATCGGAGAACGGCATGGCGCCCGGGTTGACCAGGTGGCGGTAGGCCAGCAGTTCGAAGCTGAACACGTCCACTTTTTCCTTGGTTTTCCGGCCTTCACGGATGATGTTCCGGGCATAGTGGTGCGAGAAGCTCGGCTCAATACCGTTACTGGCGTTGTTGGCCAGGGACAGGCTGATGGTGCCAGTCGGAGCAATGGAGGTGTGGTGGGTAAAACGGCCACCTTTCTCGGCCAGTTGCTTGACGAGCTCCGGCTCTACGTGGCCGATCTGTTGCATGTAGCGGCTGTACTTCGCGTGCAGCAGCTTGCCCTTGAGAATGTCGCCCACCTTGTAGCCGTCTTTGGCCAGCTCGGGGCACTTGCTCATCATCTTCGGAGTCACTTCGAACTCGTCTTCCATGATCGGAGCCGGGCCCTTCTCTTCGGCCAGGGCCAGGGACTGGCGCCAGCCTTCTACGGCCATCTCCCGAACCACTTCTTCGGTGAACTTCACGGATTCATCTGAACCGTATGGCATGCGCAGCATAGCCAGGGTAGAGCCGAGGCCCAGAATACCCATGCCGTGACGGCGCTTGTAGGTAATTTCGTGGCGCTGCTCGGCCAGCGGCAGGCCGTTGATTTCCACTACGTTATCCAGCATACGGGTGAAGGTGCCAACTACCTTGCGGTATTTCTCGTAGTTGAAGCTGGCCTTGTCGGTGAACGGGTAGTCCACGAACTTGGTCAGGTTGACCGAACCCAGCAGGCAGCTGCCATAAGGGGGCAGGGGCTGCTCGCCACAGGGGTTGGTGGCACGGATGTCTTCGCAGAACCAGTTGTTGTTCATCTGGTTGACCTTGTCAATCAGGATGAAGCCCGGCTCGGCGTAGTCGTAGGTGCTGGTCATGATGGTGTCCCAGATGAACTGGGCTTTCACCGTCTTGTAGATGCGGCAGGCGACCTTGCCTTCATCGTTAATAACGTAGCTGTCCTGAACCGGGAAGTCGCGGTACAGGAACTTGCTGGTGTCGGCCAGGTCCAGGCCCTCTTCTTCCACTTCCTTTTTGGTGACCGGGAAGGAAAGGTGCCAGTCGTCGCCGTTACGTACGGCTTCGATGAAATCTTCGGTGATCAGCAGAGACAGGTTGAACTGGCGCAGGCGGCCATCTTCACGCTTGGCCTGGATGAACTCGATGACGTCCGGGTGGTGAACGTCAAAGGTGGCCATCTGGGCACCGCGGCGGCCACCAGCAGACGACACGGTGAAGCACATGCGGTCGAAGATATCCATGAACGACAGCGGGCCGGAAGTAGTGGCGCCGGCGCCGGCCACGTAGGCACCACGGGGGCGCAGGGTGGAGAATTCATAGCCGATACCGCAGCCAGCCTTGAGGGTAAGGCCTGCTTCGTGGTTTTTCTCCAGAATGTCATTCATGGAGTCGTGGATGCTGCCAGACACGGTGCAGTTGATGGTCGAGGTCGCCGGCTTGTGAGCCTCGGCTCCGGCATTGGAGGTGATACGGCCCGCCGGAATGGCGCCGTTCTGCAGGGCCCACAGGAATTCTTTCATGTACTTGTCGCGTACATTCTTTTTCTCGACTTCGGCAAGGGCGCGGGCAACCCGTTCGTAGGTTGCGTTGATGTCCTTGTCGACCGGCTCGCCAGTCTTGGTTTTCAGCTGGTACTTGCTGCTCCAGATGTCGAGCGAAGCTTCCTGCATCGGAATCGTTGTGATTACTGCCTGTGCCTTAGCGTTCATTGCCACCCTCGGTTTCCAGTCTGTCTTTGGCTTTAACCCTATATATGGGCTTATTTTGAATGGAGTATAACAGGATATAGTGTTCTGTGAATAAGGTACGAACTATTGCCGGAGCGATGCCCCGCAAAGAAATTCAATGGAAAAAGGCTTGAAACTCCGCAACCCCGCATGAAACCTGCGTTTGCGGAGATCACTAGATGTAGTGGTTAAAAGGTGATCCTTGCCACAATTAACAAAACAAAAAAAGCGGGGCCAGGCCCCGCTTTTCAGGTCAGGCTCTGGTTTGAATCAGCCGAGTAACAGGCTGTCGTCGTCTACCTGAAGCCCACGCTGTTTCTCGAACAGTCCCAGAAGGTCTTTCACCTCCAGGCCTTCCCGATCCTTACCGGCGATGTCGAACACCACCTGGCCCTGATGCAGCATCACAGTGCGACTGCCGACTTCCAGTGCCTGTTTCATGCTGTGGGTGACCATCAGTGCGGTCAGCTTCTGCTCTTCGATGATCTGCTCGGTGAGATCCAGCACAAAGGCTGCGGTTTTGGGGTCCAGCGCCGCGGTGTGTTCGTCCAGCAGCAGGATGCTGGATGGGGTTAGACTTGCCATCAGCAGGCTCACAGCCTGGCGCTGGCCGCCGGAAAGCAGTCCCATCTTATCACCAAGGCGGCTTTCCAGGCCCAGCTTCAGGGAAGACAGGCTTTCCCGGAACTGGCCCAGATACTGTCTCTTCACCGCAGCACTGAGGCCACGGCGCTGGCCGCGCTTGATGGCCAGCGCCAGGTTTTCTTCGATGGACAGGTTTTCACAGGTGCCCGCCAGGGGATCCTGGAAAACCCGGGCCACCCGCGCAGCGCGCTTGTAGGTCGGCAGCCGGGTTACGTCCTGGTTGTCCACGATAATCTGGCCGCTGTCGACCATCACCTCGCCGGCCAGGGCGTTCAGGAAGGTGGACTTGCCGGCACCGTTACTGCCGATAACCGTGACAAATTCACCCTGGTTTACAGTCAGGCTCATGCCCCGCAAGGCCGGGTTCTCCAGGGGAGTTCCCTTGCCAAAGGTGAGCCTCAGATCGGTTGCGCTGATCATAGTGCCTCCTCAGGCTTTCTTGCGGGTGAAGCGGTTGGCGATATTGGTGCGCACGCCCGGCAGAACAATGGCCAGGGTTACCAGCACTGCGGTGATCAGGTTCAGGTCCTGTGCCTGCAAACCCAGAATGTCGGCATTCAGGGCAAAGGCGATCGCAAGGCGGTAGATGATGGCACCAATCACGCAGGCCAGCAGGGCCCGGATAACCGTAGACGGTGTGATAACCGCTTCGCCGCCAATCAGCGAGGCCAGGCCGATAACGATCACACCAACGCCCATGGTCACGTCTGCCGCGCCCTGGCTCTGGGCGAACAGGGCGCCGGCCAGGCCAACCAGGCCGTTAGAGAGGGCAACGCCGAGAATGATCATGCCGCCAGTCGCGATGCCCTGGGCGCGCGCCATTCGGGCGTTGGCGCCGGTGGCGCGCATGGCCAGGCCGGTTTCGGATTTCATGAAACGCCAGAGCAGGATCAGTGACACAAAAACCACGATCACGAACAGCAGTACCGGAACCTGGTGGTAATCCAGCCCCAAGTCGTACCAGGGGGTCAGCACGGTTTCTTCGGTAAGCAGCGCAATATTGGGCCGCCCCATGATGCGCAGGTTAACCGAATAAAGCGCAATCATGGTCAGGATGGAGGCCAGCAGGTTAAGAATGTTCAGTTTAACGTTCAGGATGGCAGTCACCGCGCCGGCGGCCATGCCTGCAAGGACGGCACAGCCTGTGGCCAGCCAGGGGTTCCAGCCTTCCAGCAGCAATACGGCTGCCACAGCAGCGCCAAGGGGAAAGCTGCCGTCTACCGTCAGGTCGGGAAAGTCCAGAACACGGAAAGAGATATAGATACCAAAAGCAACCAGGCCATAAATGAGGCCGGTTTCGAGTGCGCCGTAAAAAGCAATTTCGCTGAGCATGGGTATGGATTCACCGTGAAAGAAAACGGGCGGGCCCTTTTGGGGTCCGCCCGTGTTGGTCAGGCGTTACTTGTCGTTCTTGACGACTTTTACTGCTTCCTGGATGAGGTCTTCAGACAGGGTAATGCCCATGCGCTCACCAGCTTCAGGATTCACATACAGGTCCAGCTCTTCCATGATTTCCACCGGCATGTCTGCGGTGCTGGCACCTTCAAGTACGCGGGCTACCATGGCGCCGGTCTGGCGGCCGTGGTTGTAGTAGTTGAAGCCCAGGGCTGCAACCGCACCGCGCTCTACGGTAGCGGTGTCGGCGGCAAAGACCGGGATCTTGGCGCGCTCGCCTACGGAAATAACCGCTTCAGCTGCACTGATAACGGTGTTGTCGGTGGTCAGGTAGATGGCATCGGCCTTGCCAACCAGGGAGCGGGCAGCGCCCAGTACTTCGGAAGTCTTGGTGGCAGCGCCTTTAACAAGCTCCAGTCCACGGGCACTCAGGCGCTCTTCCAACAGTTCGACCAGGGCAGCAGCATTGGCTTCGCCCGGGTTGTATACGGTACCGATACGCTTGGCATCCGGCATTACACGCTGGAGCATATCCAGGTGCTTTTCGATCGGCAGCATGTCGCTTACGCCGGTGATGTTAGCGCCAGGTGCTTCCCAGCTCTTAACCAGCTTGGCGGCAACCGGGTCGGTTACGGCAGAGAAGACAACGGGAATTTCCCGGGCGGCTGCGGCAACTGTCTGGGCAGACGGTGTGGCAATGGCCACGATGACGTCCGGGCTTTCACCCACAAACTTGCGTGCGATCTGGGATGCGATAGCCGAGTTGCCCTGGGCACTTTCGTGCATAAGGCGCAGGTTTTCGCCTTCACGGTAACCACGTTCGGCCAGCTCGTCGACCACGCCCTGATGGGCGGCATCCAGTGCCGGGTGTTCAACAATCTGGGTGATGGCAACTACACGAGTGTCTTCTGCCTGAACCAGGCTTGCAGCGGCGAGCAGCGACGCGCCGATCAGGGTACGCAGAGTTTTCTTGGCCATATGCCGATCTCCGGGTCTTTTGCAGGTTTCCCATTGGAACGGGGTGGAAAATTTTCAAAGTTCGCAAGTTTACCACAGGGTTGCGGGGTTCGGGGTAGCGATTGCGATGAACTTTATCGGTTGTTTTTCCTCAATGTATTGAACTGCAGATAATTTTGCATTCATCACGTTTTGACGAGTGAAGGTGTGTTCAAATAGGCTACTAAAGTCGTAATGGCTACTCAGGCCACGGATAACACTAAAAACGCAACTCTGAAAACTATAAAGACAAAGCAGGAAGGTCCATGGACACAGCAAAGAAACTTCCCCTGGAAATGGTTTACCACCGGGAGGCCACAATGGCGGACTCCCTCTATATGACCCAGCCCATCGGCGATGGCAAGGTGGTGCAATACACCTGGGGCCGGGCGGTAGACGAAGCCCGCCGGATGGCATCGTACCTGAAGTCTCTTAACCTGCCGGAAAAAAGCCGTATCGGCCTGATTTCCAAGAACTGTGCCCAATGGGTGATGACCGACTGGGCAATCTGGATGGCCGGCCATATCTCCGTGCCACTGTATCCCACCCTGAATGCCGATACCGTCAACTACATCCTCGACCATGCCGGGTGTGAAGTCCTGTTTGTAGGCAAGCTGGACGACTGGGACATGATGAAGCCCGGCGTGCCGGATTCCGTGCGCTGCATTTCCTACCCCCTCAGCCCGCCCAATGATTTTGAAACCTGGGACGATATCGTTGCCAAGTATCCGCCGCTGGAGGGCAAGACCGAGCGTGAGCCCGAAGAGCTGGCCACCATTGTTTACACTTCCGGCAGTACCGGCCGGCCAAAAGGTGTGATGCTGAGTTTCAATAACATGGCCTTTGCTGCCGCCGGTGGCATCGAAACCCTGGGCGTGGGCCCGGGTGAGCGGATGTTGTCTTACCTGCCGCTTGCCCACGTGTTCGAGCGGACCTTTGTGGAGCTTGGCTCACTGTACGCCGGGTTCGAGCTGTATTTTGCCGAGTCACTGGATACCTTTGTCCAGGACCTGCAGCGTGCACAGCCGACCCTGTTCCTGTCTGTACCCCGCCTGTGGGTGAAGTTCCAGCATGGCGTGCTGCAGAAGGTGCCGAAGCAGAAGCTCGAGCGTTTGCTGAAGATCCCCGTGGTCAGCAAGCTGATCAAGAAAAAAGTGCTCAAGGGGCTGGGACTCGACAAGGTCAAGCTGGCAGGCTCCGGTTCGGCGCCGCTGTCCAACGATGTGCTCGACTGGTACCGCAACCTCGGGCTGGAGCTGCTGGAAGGCTACGGCATGTCCGAGAACTTTGCCTACTCCCACATGAACAAGCCCGGCCGTACCCGGACCGGTTATGTTGGCGAGGCGCTGCCCGGCGTTGAAGTTAGAATCAGCGAGCAGGGCGAGGTGCTGGTGAAGAGCCCGGCCACCATGATGGGCTATTACAAGGACGAGGAGAAAACCCGGGAAACCTTCACCGAGGACGGCTTCCTGAAAACCGGTGACAAGGGCGAAATCGACGAAATGGGTCGTCTCAAGCTGACCGGCCGCATCAAGGAGATCTTCAAAACCAGCAAAGGCAAGTACATTGCCCCGGCACCGATCGAGAACCGCCTGATGGCTCACGATGCCATTGAGATGGTGTGCGTTTCTGGTGCCAACCAGACCCAGCCCCATGCGCTGGTGCTGCTGGGCGAGGAAATCCGTCCTCAGATGGCCGACGCCGGTTTCCGGAAGGAAATCGAGGAAAGCTTCAAGAAGCTGATTGCCGACGTGAACAAGACGGTGGATCCCCACGAGCAGCTGGCGTTCATCACGGTTGTCAGCGATGAATGGTCCATCGAGAACAGCTTCCTGACACCCACGCTGAAGCTCAAGCGTAACGTGGTGGAGGATGCCTACCAGACGAAGGTGGATAACTGGTATGCCCAGAAGCAGCCGGTGATCTGGCAGTAACGGCTGCAGGATTGATGGTGAACGACAAAGGCCCGGCATATTGCCGGGCCTTTGTTTTTTGCGCCAGTTGAAAGCGGGCTCTAAGCCATGGAGCGGGAATTGGAGATGGAGCGGTTCATCAGAATAATCGGGATGATACCGGCCAGCACAATGATCAGCGCGGGCAGTGCGCTATGGTACAGCTGCTCGTCAGACGCAAACTGATACACGTAAGTGGCCAGGGTCTCATAGTTGAAAGGCCGCAGTATCAGCGTTGCCGGCAGCTCCTTCATGCAGTCCACGAAGACCACCAGTGCCGCCGTAATCAGTGTACCCCTGAGCATCGGCAGGTGGACTTTCACAAGGGTTTTGCCGGGGCTGTGGCCCAGTGAACGGGACGCCATATCCATGCTTGGGGTTACTTTCTGCAGGGCGCTTTCCACGCTTCCGGCTGATACTGCCAGAAAGCGGACGGTGTAGGCGAAGATCAGGGCAAAGGCACTGCCGCTGAGCAGCAGGCCGGTACTGACTCCCAGGTAATCCCGCATCAGGGAATCCAGCCAGTTATCAAACCCGGCCAGGGGGACGATCACACCGACTGCCAATACGGCACCGGGCATGGCATACCCCAATGAGGAAAGGCGCATCAGCACCTGCATGCCACGGGTGTTGTGCAGCCGGCGGCTGTAGGCCAGGGTTACCCCGATTACCAGCGTGGTCAGGGCGGCCGAGCCGGACAGGAACAGGCTGTTCATGGTGTTGCGCAGGAAGTCGGGGTTCCAGCTTACATCGAAATATTCCCAGGCGTAGTAGCCGAGCGTTGCACCGGGAATGACAAAGCCCAGCACCAGTGGCACGGCGCATACCACTACGCAAATCATCTGGCGCGGGAAAGACATGGTGAACCGGTGCAGCGGCTCACGGTTGTCCCGGGCGGCAAACTGTTGCTGCCGGCGGCGGGAATAGCGTTCCAGCGTTACCAGCAGTACCACGAACATCAGCATGGTGGTGGCGATCTGCGCGGCTCCCCCCAGATTGCCCAGGTTCATCCAGGTATCGAACAGGCCTGCGGTGAGGGTTTGTACCGCAAAGAAGTCCACGGTGCCGAAGTCGTTCAGGGTTTCCATCAACACCAGCGACAAGCCTACGGCGATGGCCGGGCGCGCAATGGGCAACACTACCTTGAAAAAGGTGCTCAGGGCAGAATGGCCAAGGCTGCGGCTGACCGCAAACAGTGATGGGGACTGTTCAAGAAACGCGGCGCGGCCGAGCAGGTACACGTAGGGGTACAGTACCAGCCCGATCATGATGGTCGCGCCGCCCAGGCTGCGTATTTCCGGAAACCAGTAGTCGGCGGCGCTTTGCCAGCCAAACCAGTCCCGCAGGGCAATCTGAACCGGGCCCGCGTAATCCAGCAGGCTGGTATACACATAGGCGATCACGTAGGCGGGCACCGCAAAGGGCAGCATCAGCGCCCATTCGAAAAATTTACGGCCGGGAAATTCGCACATGGTGACGGCCCAGGCCGTTGCCAGCCCGATGGCCAGTGTTATTACGCCCACACCGATCATCAGCTTGATGGTAGTCACCAGGTAGCGGGGCAGGGTGGTTTCCAGGAGGTGCGGCCATATGTTCTCTTCCGGGAACAGGGCCAGGACAATCACCGACAGAACGGGTAAGGCTACGATGGCAGTGGTGACCAGTGCGCTGATCATCCATCGTTTGGAGGTTCGTTTGGCCAGCAATGGTTGCGATAGACCCGGATTGGCGCTGGTAACGACCTCTGTCATGAGTGATCCGTTCTGATAGTGGTGATGAGAAGTGTTCCGATTTTAGATACTGAGCATGCTCCCTGCAATGATGCGGGTCATTTCCTTTTGTCCTGCTAAAAGAAAAGGTGCCCCGGAACCCTCCGGAGCACCTTTCGAGTCAGCTATAAAAGCTATCGATCAGTTACTGATGGATCAGCCGTCGTAATCCACGGTGTCGACCAGTTTTACTGCAGCGTTCCGGTTGTTGGCAATCTCCTGGAGAGACAGGCCATCAGGGTTGATCTCACCCCATTCAGCCACCAGTCCGGTGGGCTTCACCTCCGGGTTAGCCGGGTACTCGGTGTTTGCCTCGGCGTAGATACGCTGGGCGCTCGGCGATGACAGGAACTCCATCAGTTTGATGGCGTTGTCCTTGTTGGGAGCGCTCTTGGTCAGGGAGATACCGCTGATATTAACGTGGGTGCCGCGGCCTTCAGCGTTCGGGAATACCAGGTTCACCTGTTCGGCAATCGGGCGCTGGTTTTCATCCATCAGCATGTTGCCATAGTAGTAGCTGTTACCAATGGCTACGTCACATACGCCTTCGGCGATGGCTTTGATCTGGTCGCGGTCGCCACCTTGCGGTTTGCGGGCCAGGTTCTCTTTAACGCCTTCCAGCCATTCCCGGGTGGCTTCCTCTCCATGGTGGGCAATCATCGAAGAAATCAGGGCGATGTTGTACGGGTGCTTGCCACTGCGGGTACAGATGCGGCCTTCCCACTTGTCATCGGCCAGGTCTTCATAGCTGGCGATTTCACCGGCTTCCACGCGCTCTTTGGAGGTGAAAATCAGGCGACCACGGGTAGTCAGTGCATACCACTTGCCTTCCGGGTGGCGCAGGTTTTCCGGAATGTTCTTGTTCAGCGTGTCTGACTCAACACCGGCAACCAGGTCTTTCTCGACCAGCTCGTTAATGCGGGAGATATCGACCGTCATTACGATATCTGCCGGGCTGTTGCGGCCTTCACGCTCCAGGCGCTCTGCAAGGCCCTGCTTGGCGAAAACCACGTTGGTTTTGACGCCGGTTTCGTCAGTAAAGGCATTCAACAGAGGTTCAAGCAGGTAAGCCTGGCGGTAAGAATAGATATTCACTTCGCCGTCTGCAGAAGCGGTCAGGGGCAGGGCCGTCAGGGCGATGGCAGCGGTAGCGGCAAGTTTCATTCGCATGGTTTCGTTCCTTTGGACTTTGAGCCTGTATGGAGATGAATCTTACAAGCAACTATAAACGTCAACCATTCTCATTACTATCAGCATCGGAGTCAATAACCCTTTTGGAATAAGTTGGTGCCGCAGAATGATGAGTAGTACGTAGATAAAAAAGGCAGGCCGTTGATAATGGAGTCAGTCAAGCAAGGAAGGTTTTTACTGATGAAATGCCCGTCGATCGCCCGAAGTGTTGTGATTTTTGGACTGCCACTCCTGCCCCTGCTCGGTTTGTCGGGGTGTGCCAGTTATTACACTCACTACGCCATGTTTCCAGCGGAGAATTCGGCCGGCGAAAGCCGCCAGGTAAGGGTGCACTGGGATAGCGCCGACTATCCTGACTGGTGGTTGCTGTCTGACAAGTCCACCACCATGAAGGTGGAAACGGAGTGCAGCGAGCGGGTCTGGCGGCTGGCTGATGACAGTCATGACCAGGCAGGGGAGTGCGGAGATGGCATCCGGGCCTGTGCAGATCCGGCCCGGGACACTGTGGCGGGTTCAGGCCAGCCGGCATCCGGCGCCACCGCGTGTATGACAGTTTCCTCCCCGGACGGAGCCGGGCGCATTGCGGAGCTGGGCGGCCGGTTTTCTTTGCGGGTTTCCTGTGAGCCTGTGCAGCGGCAAATAGTACGGGGTGACGAAGAAGTTAACGTCGATTACATCCGCTCCTCAGCGGTGGCTTATACCGTGTTCGCGAGGCGGGTACCCAGAGGCTCTTTGAGTGCGCGCTTGCCGGCCTTTGATGAATCGCTGTGTAAGGAGGAGTGATCAGCCAGGTGTAACCTGTGATGGCTGTCCCGCTGATACAGTTTGTTGCACAAAGATAAACTGCGTTACCTGAGGGCGATGTACAGTGACGGTTGGCTACTAAATTAAAGTGACGTTTTTTTGTGCAAGTGACAAACTGTAAAATAGTGTCAAAAGCTTGAGCCGAGGTGCGTGGTGGGCGTAAGTCAGAGAAAAATAATGGTCCATGACCTCGAGATCGGCATGTTTGTGTCGGATCTCGATCGTCCATGGCACCAGACGCCATTCCCCATTCAGGGGTTCTACATTCGTTCCCAGAGTGATATCCGGGCCCTGCATTCCCATTGCAAGTGGGTCAAGGTAGACGTTGCCGAAGCGCGGCAGAAGGTTGACCAGGAAGAGGGCAATGTCCGTCTGTTCAGCCAGCGGGCTTCCGGGCGGGGTAATGGCCGGAACGAGCTGAAACTGCCGCCACTGAGTATCCGCGAGCCGGTCAGCCACCAGGTTACGGTACCTCTGCGTAAAGAAATAAAGGCTTCGCGGGAACTTCTCGACGATGGCGAGGCGGCTCTTCAGAAGGTTTTTAATGCTATTCGCTCCGCCAAGGCCCCTGATTTGCGGCCGGTAGCCAATCTCACCCGCAAGATGGTCGCCAGTGTCGTTCGTCAGCCCAGTGCTCTGCTGTGGCTCAGCCGCACCCGCCACTATGATGATTTTCTTTACCAGCACGCCCTGAATACAGCGGTGTGGGCGTTGGTTTGTGGCCGTCAACTGGGCTTGAATGAAGGTTTGCTCAACCACCTGGCGATGGGCTGCCTGTTGTCCCAGGTAGGCAAGACTGCGCTGCCCAAAGACCTGGTTGAGCGTGAGCAACAGCTTTCCGCGGAAGAGTACGCGCAATACCGCAGTTATATCGAACGTGGTGCGGCGCTTTTGGAAAACTCGGGGCTGTCCCGGGCGGTGATGACGGTGGTTCAGAACCATCGAGAGCGCCATAACGGTTCCGGTTTCCCTCAAGGGCTGAAAGGCGACAGAATTCCGTTGCTGGCCAAGGTCGCCGGTATTGCCGAGTTTTTCGAATCGCTGATTACGCCCCGCGAAACCCGCGATTCACTGACGCCGGCGAAAGCGGTGTCGATGCTTTACGAAATGCGTAACATCGAGTTTCAGGATGACCTGGTCGAGGCCTTCATCAAGGCAATCGGGGTTTACCCCACCGGCAGCCTGGTGGAGCTGTCAGACGGGCAGCGGGGCATTGTGATTTCCCATTCGCCGGAACGGCGGCTGTGGCCCAGTGTCATGGTGATGCAGGATGCCGGTCGCCAGTCCCGTAAAACGGCAAAGATTATCGACCTGGCCAGCTATAACGAATCGAAATCCGGAGAGGCGATGCTGTCTGTTAAAGAGTGCTTGCCCCATGGTGCGGAAGGGCTGGACCCGGCCGGCTATGATGTGACCGGAGCCGAGTCCCGCTGGTCGCTGGGCAAGCTGCTCAGTCGATAATTACCCGGATATCCTTGGTAATCCACCGGTAGGTGTCTTCGGGCCTGAAGTTGATCCGGATGTCGGATTCACCACCGGTGTCGCCCGCCACATAGTACTCTACTTCCGCCGTCTGCCAGCTCCAGGAGTGCACCGCGATATCATTCGGTCGGGTGCTGACTGCCTCGATTTCGGCTAACGCCGCCTCGCCACCGATTTTTCGGATTCCGATGGTTTTGATGCCAGTGTCGCTGGCGGGATGACTGGCAAGGTAGTCTTTCAGGAAGTAACGGCGGCCATAATGGTTGGAAATGCTCGCCAGCTCCCGCTCAAGGTAGTTTTCAGCCTGCTCACTGTCGACATCTTCCAGGGTTCTGACGGCTTCGCGGATTCGGTCGGCCAGGGATTGCAGGTCTTCTTTATAAACGGTGTTCGGGTCCAGGTCCTCGTCGTTTTCAGGGCGGGACGGTGCCGCCTCAATCTCTTGCGGGCTGGGCGGCGCGCCACAGAGGCGGTCACCCTCAGGGTAGAAACAGATGCTTTGCAGAATGCGGTTTGCTGGCGAATCTGCCGCGGCAAAGTCCTGGGCGCTCACGGTGAAATCCAGGGTGTTGGGGATATCCGGATCGTTAATGGCTGCATTCAGCTGCTCGATCACCCGCGGGCGAATGTCGATGCCTTCGCCTTCGCTCACGTTGCCGGACCAGTCCAGCGCCAGCAGGAACCGTGTGCGGTTTTGCAGCTCGGTGTTGTTCGGGAGCAATCTGGCTTCCACCGGCCGGTGATCTTTCAGGCCCCGATCGTTCACGCTGGCGGTTTTCAAGGCTTCCCGCAGTTCCGGCTGAAAATCCAGGAAGCTGACAAAATCCTGTGCCGGAACGTTATCGATGATCGGTAACTTGCCCACTTTCAGTGACAGGGTTTCACCGGGATAGTAGCGGAACTCGCCGGCTTCGTTGGTTTCACCGCTCTGGCTGTTGGTGGTGTAGGTCAGTCCGCTGAGGCCTTGGTAATTGATTCGCCCGATGCGGGTGTCGTCAGAGCCGGAGCCGCCGCTGTCCAGGCAGCCGGTGCAAACCACGGCAGCGGAAAGTGGAAGAAACAGGCGGGTAAGGTGAACGAGTTTCATGGTATGTCGTACAATCCCTTCGCGTTGACCTGATGCACCCGATGCCTGGTGACAGGTGTCTTGTAAGTTGTTGTAACGGCATTATAGGGACGGTGCCTGGAGTATATCGGGAATCCTGTCGCAGTTTGGGGGTTTGGCCTGCTGGCCGGTTTGTAATCCGCGGCCTTGAAATACCGCCTTTTGCCACAATTCAATAGCTCTCTACTTTTTAGCCTGGCTTGCCAGGTAAATTTCGGAAACGGTACGGTTTATGACCTTTGCACTCGAAATCGAAGGGCTGGAGAAAAGCTACGGCGATGGCTTCCGGGCCCTGAAGGGAATCGATCTGAAAGTCAGGGAAGGGGACTTTTTCGCCCTGCTGGGCCCCAATGGTGCCGGCAAATCCACGACCCTGGGCATAGTGTCGTCCCTGGTGAACAAGAGTGGCGGCAAGGTGAGGGTGTTTGGCCACGATATCGATACGGATCTCTCGGGCGCCAAGCTGAACCTTGGTGTGGTGCCACAGGAGTTCAACTTCAACCAGTTCGAGAAAGTCATTGATATCGTCACTACCCAGGCCGGGTATTACGGCATTCCCCTGAAGCAGGCCAGGGCTTCTGCCGAAAAATACCTGCGCAAGCTTGGTTTGTGGGACAAGCGTGACACCCCGTCCCGCATGCTGTCCGGCGGTATGAAGCGGCGCCTGATGATTGCCCGGGCGCTGGTGCATGAACCCAGGTTGCTGATTCTTGACGAGCCGACCGCCGGTGTCGACATCGAATTACGGCGCTCTATGTGGCAGTTCCTGGAAGAGATGAACCGCCAGGGCACCACCATTATCCTGACCACCCATTACCTCGAAGAGGCGGAAGCCCTGTGCCGTAACATCGCCATTATCGACCACGGCGAGATTATCCGGCACACCAGCAAGCGGGAACTGCTGCAGCAGCTGAACGTGGAAACCTTTGTTCTGGATACAGAACAATTGATGGATTCCGCGCCGGAACTGGACGGCTTCCGTAGCAGTCTTAACGAAGACGGCGCCCTGGAAGTCGATGTGGAGAAAGGTCAGAGCCTGAACTCCCTGTTTGTCGAACTGGAACGTCAAGGAATCAAAGTGGTGAGTATGCGTACCAAGGCCAACCGGCTGGAGGAGCTGTTTGTGCGAATGGTCGAAGACAATGCCCGGGCAGCCGAAAACGGTGCGGGGGTGAAAGCATGACCATTCAGGCCCTCTGGATCGCCTTCCAGACCATTGTCCTGCGGGAAATCCGCCGCTTCACGCGCATCTGGCCGCAGACGCTGTTGCCGCCGGCGGTCACCATGACCCTGTACTTCATCATCTTCGGTAACCTGATTGGTTCCCGGATCGGCGACATGGGCGGCTACGACTATATGCAGTTCATCGTGCCCGGTCTGATCATGATGGCGGTGATCACCAACTCCTACGCTAACGTGGTGTCGTCGTTCTTTTCGATGAAGTTCCAGCGCAGCATCGAGGAGTTGCTGGTGTCGCCGGTACCCAACTGGACGATTCTGGCAGGTTATGTGGCGGGTGGTATGGCCCGGGGCCTGAGTATCGGACTGATTGTCACCCTCTTGTCCCTGGCGTTTACCCAGCTGTCTATCCACAACCTGCCCATGGTGGTGATTACGGTGTTCCTGACCTCGGCACTGTTCTCCCTTGGTGGCTTTATCAATGCCATGCTGGCTACCAAGTTTGATGACATCTCCATTGTGCCGACGTTCGTGCTCACGCCGCTGACCTATCTCGGTGGTGTTTTCTACAGCATCGACCTGCTGCCGGCGTTCTGGCAGGGGGCGTCGATGATCAACCCGATCCTGTACATGGTGAACGGGTTCCGCTACGGCATACTGGGTGTTTCGGACGTTAATCCGTTCATCTCCCTTGGTATGATTGTCGTCTTTATTGTCCTGTTGGCTGCCGTTGCACTGCGCATGCTGGCCCGGGGCAAAGGTATCCGTCACTGATCGGGGAATCTTTACGACATGGCATTGCATAACGCTCCGCTGGGTAAATCCAGCGAATACCCGGATCAGTACGATCCTTCGCTACTGTTTCCGGTCGCACGGGAAGAGAATCGGCGTCGCATCGGCCTGGAAGACGGTCGCTGGCCCTGGTTCGGGGAAGATCTCTGGCAAGCCTGGGAAATCTCCTGGCTTCGGCCTGGTGGCGTGCCGGCGGTCGCCTGGGCGGAGATCCGCTTTCCTGCCGCGTCACCGTCCATCATCGAAAGCAAGTCGCTCAAGCTGTACCTGAATTCCCTCAACCAGGCCGTGTTCTCCAGCGTCGAACAGGTGGCGGAAACCATTACCGCTGACCTGTCCAGTGCCTGTGGAGCGTCTGTGGATGTGCGTCTGCTCAGTGTGGATGAGTCGGCACCGGCTATCGGGCGCCCGGAAGGTTATGAGCTGATTGATGACGAGCCGGTAGATGATGTGGTGTACGAGTACTCGGCGGAGTCCCTGGCGGTGTCCGGTGAGCAGGTCAGCGAGCAGCTGTGTTCGCACCTGCTGAAAAGCAACTGCCCGGTCACCGGCCAGCCGGACTGGGCAACGGTGCTGATCCGCTATCAGGGCAAGAAGATAGATCGATCCGGCCTGTTGCGCTACATCGTCAGCTTTCGCCAGAAGCAGGACTTTCACGAGCACTGCGTGGAAACGGTGTTTACAGACCTGATGGCCCGCTGCAAACCGGAACACCTGACGGTGTGTGCACGCTATACCCGCAGGGGTGGGCTGGATATCAATCCGTGGCGCAGCACCAGCCCTGAGCAGGGTCCGGGGCCGCGGCTGGTACGGCAGTAAAGACGGGGGTTATTCGCTGTCTTCCTCGATGCGCAGCCGGTCGGCGGCGTCTTCGAGGGCGGCCAGTATGGCCTTGCGCTCTCTCTCGGTAATCTTTTCCGAATCCATATACATGGCAAATCCGCTGTGCTCGTGTTCCATGAAGCTGCGGTGCGGGCCCATGTCCCGGCGGAAGTCCACCACTTCATAGATCGGCACCGGCTTGGCAAAGCCTTTTACCGTGATCTCGCCCTTGTCGCGGCACATGATGCGATCTTTCACCAGCGAGAAGGTTTCATAGGAAATCAGGATTTCGCCAGAATCCGCCAGGGACTCCAAGCGGCTGGCGAGGTTCACTTCCTTGCCGATAATGGTGTAGTCCATACGGTTTTCGGCGCCGAAGTTGCCCACAGTGGTGTAGCCGGTGCTGATGCCCATGCGGATCTGTAACGGTGTCTTGATGCCCTGGCTTCGCCACTTCTGGCGCATGATCTTCATGTGCTTGCGCATCTCGATGGCCATGGACACGCAGGCAAAGGCATCTTCTCTCTGGCCCCGGCTGGTGGGGTCACCGAAAAAGACCATGATGGAATCGCCAACGAACTTGTCGATGGTGCCGCCGTATTTCAGGGCCACTTCCGACATTTCGTTGAAGTAATGGTTGAGCAGTTCGGTCAGCGCTTCCGGCTCCATTTCTTCGGAGAGTTCGGTAAAGCCCTTAATGTCCGAGAAGAAAATAGCGAGCTTCTTGCGCTGGGTTTCAAGCCGGACATCCCGCTCGCCGGTAAAGATGGATTGCCAGACCTGGGGCGACAGGTATTTGGAAAGCTTGTGCGACAGGGCAATGGATTGCTCCCGCTGGTTCTGGATCTGGGTTTTGGCCAGGAGCAGGGCGCGGGCTTGCTGGTGGGAATAGTACGCGGTAACGCAAATGTAGGTGCCGGTTGCCAACACCGAGATCAGGCTGGTCAGCAGTGGCGACTGGAAGCTTTCGGCAACACCGAAGCTGGCAACCGACACAGCCGTGGCCGCGCCCATCAACAAGGTGCCTACCAGCCATTGGCGTGTGCCACCAACAATCAGGCAGCTGAACATCAGCATAAGCACGGTGGATACCGCAGGAATGGCGACTAATCCGATCATTCCGATAAAGCCACCGCCGATCACGCAATCCAGGAACAGCATTTTCTGCCGGATGCGGGGAGATCGTCTCAGAAAGGTGCGACGGGATATCAGGTGTGCGGCGTGGGGCCAGAGCATGGTGCCGGCGACCAGCCAAAGCATCCAGCCCGGGAAGATACCTTGCAGCACGCCGGCAATAATGATGGCAGTGTTGACGCCATACCCGAGAATCCGGCCGCTGTAATCCGGCATAGGCGGAATAGCCACGGTTTCGTGGCTTGAGAGGTCGCCATGCACAACTTTTCCGGCGGACCCGGTAGCGTTGCGTAATTCTGCCGGTGCGTTCATCATTTCAGAGCCTGGCCCCAAGCACAGATTCAGACACGGAGTTGCTAAAATTCTTTTGGTCGCTCATTGTGTGCTGCCGGTTTTTTGTAGTTTTGAAGTGAGCTAACACTGAAGGTTAGCAGTATTACGTATAAGCCACAATTTTTACAGGTGTCTATGAGCTCTGTTACCCGCTTTCTGCTTGACCGTGCCTCCGAGCCCCGCCTGGAGGCCCCGGCTCCGCCCAAGGATGTTCTCGAGCAGGCTTTCCAGTGTGCAGCAAGGGCTCCGGACCATGCCTTGTTGCGGCCCTGGCGCTACCTGGTGATAGAGGGTGAGGCGCTGGAAGCCCTTGGCGAGCTGTTCGCCTCTGCGTGCCCGGAAACCGCCAGTGAGCAGGAAGTCGAAAAATCCCGTAAAGCACCGCTGAGGGCTCCGATGGTGATTGTCGGGATTGCCTCACCGCAACATCATCCCAAGGTACCGGAAGTAGAGCAGGTGATGTCTGCTGCCACCGGCATGGCATTTATCGGCCTGGCATTGCGCGATGCGGGTTACGGCGGCATGTGGCGCACCGGCCCGGTTACCTACCATGCACAGGTGCATCGTGGCCTTGAGCTGGCGGAAGGCGAATCGATAGTCGGTTTTCTGTATACGGGTACTGTGGTGCAGGAAAAGCCACCCGTGCCGCGGCCGGAAACCCGTGAATTTGTTGAAAATTGGCAAGCGCCGGGGCAGCTTGCATCCTGGGATGAATGATCGGTTGCTTTCAGAATCAGGGTCAGTATAATCCTCCCACTCTCCGATGGCGGCGTGGTGAAATTGGTAGACACGACGGATTCAAAATCCGTTGGGGTAAAACCCGTGGCGGTTCGAGTCCGCCCGCCGCTACCACTTATTGGCCGCAACCTGCGGCGTCGTGAATAGCCCGGCCCATGAACGTCTCTGATTTCCACTTTGACCTGCCGGACGAGCTCATCGCCCGTTACCCGCTCAAACAACGCAGTGCATCCCGCTTACTGAATCTTGATGGCTCTACCGGCCATACCCGGCACCTTCGTTTTACTGACCTGCCTGATCTGCTTCAGCCTTGCGACCTTCTGGTGTTCAACAATACCCGTGTTATTCCAGCGCGCCTGTTCGGCCAGAAGGAAACCGGTGGCCGGGTAGAGGTGCTGGTTGAGCGAGTGGTCGGTGAACACGAAATCCTGGCCCACACCCGTTCTTCAAAGTCTCCCAAGCCGGGGCAGCGGGTGTTGCTTGAGGATGGCACGGCCCTGCGCATGACCGGCCGGGAAGATGCCCTGTTCCGCTTTGTCTGCGAGAGCGAAGAGCCGATACTTGATGTGCTCGAGCGCATTGGCCACATGCCGTTGCCTCCTTATATGGAGCGGGATGACGATCAGTCAGACCGGGAGCGTTACCAGACCGTCTACGCCAGGGAGGCGGGTGCCGTGGCGGCGCCTACCGCCGGGCTTCACTTTGACGACGATCTGCTGGGGCTACTGAAAGAAAAGGGTGTTGAGTTTGCCTACGTCACCTTGCACGTAGGCGCCGGTACCTTTCAGCCGGTTCGGGTGGATAACGTCAAAGACCACGTGATGCACAGTGAGGTTGCCCACGTTCCCCGGGAAACGGTAGATGCCGTGAACCAGGCCCGCGCCAGGGGCGGTCGGGTAGTGGCAGTGGGCACCACCTCGGTACGCTCGCTGGAATCCGCCAGTCACAACGGCGTGCTGTCGGCCTTTCGGGGTGAAACCGATATCTTTATCTATCCCGGCTACCGTTTTCAGACGGTGGACGCGATGGTCACCAATTTCCATCTGCCGGAGTCCACGCTGATCATGCTGGTCAGTGCGTTTTCCGGCTATGAACATATTATGTCTGCTTATCGTGAGGCGGTTCACGAGCGTTACCGGTTTTTCAGCTACGGTGATGCCATGTTCCTGACCGGCCAGCAGCCAAGCCTTGGGCGCCAGGCTGCGTCTGGCCAAGCCGATACTGATCAACCGGAATCCCGTGGAGAATCCCTGTGAGTAATTCCTGTTTCATGAGCTTCGAGAAACTTGGAGAAGATGGCAAGGCCCGGCGTGGCCGCCTGACCTTCCCCAGGGGAACGGTCGAGACGCCGGCGTTCATGCCGGTGGGCACCTACGGTACCGTCAAGGGCATGCTGCCCCGGGACATCAAGGAAATCGGTGCGGAAATCATTCTGGGCAACACTTTCCACCTGATGCTCCGGCCGGGTACGGAAGTGGTCAAGGCCCATGGTGACCTGCACGACTTCACCCAGTGGCAGGGGCCGATCCTCACGGACTCCGGCGGTTTCCAGGTGTTCAGCCTGGGCGAAATGCGCAAGATTACCGAGCAGGGCGTAACCTTCCGTTCACCGGTGGATGGCTCGAAGGTGGAGTTGTCGCCGGAGATTGCCATTGGCGTGCAGCGGGACCTGGGCTCGGATATCGTCATGATTTTTGACGAATGTACGCCGTATCCTGCCACCGAGAAGCAGGCGAAGGAATCCATGGAGTTGTCCCTGCGCTGGGCAGAAAGAAGCAAGAATGCCCATGAGGGTAATCCGGCGGCACTGTTCGGAATCGTTCAGGGTGGCATGTATGAATCCCTGCGGGACCGCTCGCTGGAAGGGTTGACTACTATCGGGTTTGACGGCTATGCCATTGGTGGCCTGTCGGTAGGGGAGCCGAAGGAAGACATGATCCGCATTCTGGATCATCTGCCGCCCAAGATGCCGGAAGACAAGCCCCGCTACCTGATGGGCGTGGGTCGCCCGGAAGATATTGTTGAGGCCGTGCGCCGCGGTGTCGATATGTTCGACTGTGTAATGCCCACCCGGAATGCCCGTAACGGTTACCTGTTCACCTCAACCGGCATCGTGAAGATTCGCAATGCCAGGAACCGGCACGACACCGGGCCCCTGGATGAACGGTGTGACTGTTACACCTGCCAGAATTTCTCGAAGAGTTACCTGCACCATCTGGACAAGTGTGGTGAAATGCTGGGCTCCCAGCTCAATACCATCCACAATCTGCGCTTTTACCAGAACCTGATGAGCGGATTGCGTGGCGCCATTGAAGCAGGTACATTGTCCGACTTTGTAAGCGAATTCTATGCCTTACGCGGCGAAAGTGTGCCGCCGCTGGGCGATTCCTGATCAAGTTTTACACCTAGACAAGTCAATAAACGGAGAACCTGAATGAAATCAATCAAACTGCTCATCGCCGGTCTGCTGTCTCTGATGCCTGCATTGGCCATGGCTCAGGATCCGGGCGCCCAGGGTATGAGCGTGATGGGTCAGATCATCTTCTTCGCAGGCTTTATCCTGATCTTTTACTTCCTGATCTGGCGCCCGCAGTCCAAGCGTGCAAAAGAGCACAAAGCTCTGATGTCCGGCCTGAACAAGGGTGACGAAGTTGTCACTTCCGGCGGCGTAGCCGGTCGCATTACCAAGGTTGCGGACGACTTCATCGTTCTGGAAGTGTCCGATAACGTAGAAATCAAGGTTCAGAAAGTAGCTGTAGCAGCCGCCCTGCCGAAGGGTACGCTGAAGGATATCTGAGCTGGTCAGGCGCCGGCGCCCTGTGGCGCCGGCTGATTCATACTGGCTGACACACCAAGACCGGCGACCAGTCGGCTCAAAGGGATCCCATGCTGAACAAGTATCCTCTCTGGAAAAATCTGGTGATCGTGTTTGCACTGGTCATCGGGTTTATTTACGCCTTACCCAATTTTTTCCCCGACGACTACGCCATCCAGATCACCGGCGCCCGTGGTAGCACCGAGGTAGACCAGCGTGTGCTCGACCGCGCACTTGGCGAACTCGAAAGCCGCGGTATCGAAGTCAAATCCAGCCTCCTCGAAGAGCGGGACGCCCTGATTCGCCTGACCAGTTCCGATGACCAGTTGCGGGCGAGGCCGGCAGTGCAGGCGGCCCTGGGTCGGGAATACCTGGTGGCCCTGAACATGGCTCCATCGACTCCCGGTTGGCTGCAGAGTCTGGGCGCCGGCCCCATGAAGCTGGGCCTGGATCTTCGTGGCGGTGTTCACTTCCTGCTGGAAGTGGATATGGAGACAGCGGTTAACCAGCGCCTTGAGGCCCTGTCAGGCCAGATCAAGCGGGATATGCGGGAAGAGCGCATCCGCTACCGGGGCGGTGATGTGGGCGAGAACCGCAACATCATCCTGAGTTTTCGCGATTCGGAGACCCGCGCGGAAGCATTCACGCTGATTCGTGACAACTACAACGAATTCCTGCTCGACGAGAGCACCGAGGGTGGTGAATTCCTGATTTCACTCGCCCTTTCTGAAGCCGAAGTTCGTAACATCCAGGAATATGCCCTGGAGCAGAACCTGACCACTATCCGTAACCGGGTAAACGAACTGGGTGTTGCCGAGCCGCTGGTACAGCGCCAGGGCGCGAGCCGGATTATTGTGGAGCTGCCGGGCGTGCAGGATACGGCGCAGGCCAAGCGGGTTCTGGGGGCTACGGCCAACCTGGAGTTCCGGATGGAAGCCCGCCAGGACACCGCTTCTGCCGAAACCGAGCAGTTCAGCTTCCGGGATGAGCCTAATCGCTCAGCTCGCCTGGAGCGGGACGTTATTGCGACCGGTAACAACGTGGCAAATGCCCAGCAGGCGTTCGACGAGAACGGCCAGCCGCAGGTTAACATCACCATGGATTCCGTGGGTGGTGACCTGATGAACCGCGCTACCCGCAACAACATCGGTCGCCGCATGGCGGTGCTGTTTATTGAGTACCGTACCGAGACCGAAACCCGCGAAGTCGATGGCGAGATTGTCGAGACCGACAAGCGCGTAGTAGAGAAGGGCTTGATCAGCCTGGCAACGGTGCAGTCTGCCCTGGGCAGCAGCTTCCGTATCACCGGCCTGGATTCCATTCCCGAAGCCGCGGAACTCGCGCTGTTGCTGCGTGCCGGTGCACTGGCTGCGCCGATGTACTTTGTGCAGGAGCGGACCATCGGGCCAAGCCTGGGTCAGAAGAACATCGATGCCGGCCTGATGTCGGTAATGATCGGTTTTGCCCTGGTCCTGATCTACATGGCGTTCTTCTATCGTGGCTTCGGCATGATGGCCAACGTGGCGCTGACCCTCAACCTGATGTTGCTGGTGGCGTGTATGTCGATACTTTCGGCCACCCTGACGCTGCCGGGTATTGCCGGTATCGTTCTGACAGTGGGTATGGCCGTCGATGCCAATGTGCTTATCTTTGAGCGCATAAAGGAAGAGCTGAAATCGGGCGTGCCGCCGCAAAGCGCGATCAACTCCGGTTACAGTCGCGCCTTCGTATCCATTTTCGATGCCAACATCACCACGCTGCTGGTGGCGGTGATTCTGTTCGCCATGGGCTCCGGCCCGGTCAAGGGCTTCGCCGTTACCCTGTGTATCGGTATCCTGACCTCCATGTTTACCGGCCTGATGGTCGGGCGCAGCATGGTGAACCTGGTGTATGGCGGCCGCAGGGTCGAGAAACTTTCGATCGGAGGGAAGCTGGCCAATGGCTGATACCGAAAAGCAACCGTTTGACTTCATGGGCTTCCGAAAGATTGCTTCGGTGCTCTCTATCGCTCTGGTAATTGCGTCTATTGCGTTGCTGGGCATTCGCGGCCTCAATCTCGGCATGGACTTTACCGGCGGCACCTCCGTCGAATTCGAATATGCCGAGGCTCCAAGCCTTGATGAAATCCGTACCCAGCTGACGGAAGCCGGCTACGAGCAGTTCTCGGTTCAGAACTTCGGAGCCGACACCATCGTGCTGATCCGCATGGCGGAAGCAGGTAACGATGAGCTGGCGAGCGAGGTGACCGAGGTGCTGTCACGCACGGGTGCCGAGCTGGAGCTGGTGAGTTCCGAGTTTGTCGGCTCCCAGGTGGGTGACGAGCTGAAAGAGGATAGTGGTTTGGGGCTGCTGATTGCGCTGGCCGTAGTACTGATCTACGTCGGTATGCGTTTCCAGTTCAAGTTCGGTATCGCCTCGGTGATTCCGCTGGCCCACGATGTGTTGATTGTGCTGGGTGTATTTGCTTTGTTCCAGTGGACCTTTGACCTGACCGTTCTGGCCGCCTTGCTGGCCATTATCGGTTACTCCCTGAACGACACCATCGTCGTGGCGGACCGCATCCGGGAGAATTTCCGGAAAATGCGGGTAGGGGAGCCGTGGGATATCATCAACCAGTCCATCCACGAGACCATCACTCGTACGATCAACACCTCCGGTACGACACTGGTGGTGCTGATTGCGCTCTATTTCCTCGGTGGTGAGGCGATCAACAACTTCGCCCTGGCCCTGATGATCGGTGTGGTTGTGGGTACCTATTCCTCCATCTATGTGTCTGCGAACATGCTGATGGTGATGGGTGTAACCCGCGAAGACCTGATGGTGCCTGCAAAGGAAGGTGCCGGAGACGAGGCGGAGGAAGAGCAGCCGCCCGAGTGGTTGAATCGCATGTAATGCATGCCTGCCGGGCCCTTGTGGCCCGGCATAAAAAAAACCGCCAACCCGAAAGGATGGCGGTTTTTTTGTGCCCGGTAAATTTACCGTGGCAGGCGACCCCGGAAGGGGTGCAGTACTTTCAGGACTTCACGGAACAGTTTCGGGTTCGCCACAATCAGCTGACGGGCGTTGCCAGCCGAGGGATTACCGGAAAAGTCGCCGGTCAGTGCGCCGGATTCCATGGCCAGGGTAACCCCGAGGTCGAGGTCAGCTGCGGCAGGGCGGAAGATAACGGCTGCATCCAGCAGGCCGGCGGAAACCCGGGCAATATCCAGGACCACGCAGCCGGAGGTGCGGAACATGGCGGTTTCGCTGGCCAGCGTCGCAGCCATTTCGCCCCACACCATCGGATCATCGCCTTGACGGGTCTGGTCCAGAAGGTTGGTGGAGATTGCGGCCTTGGCCGGCAGTTTTACGTCGGAAGCCCGCACGCGGCGGCTGTTCAGGGCAGCACCATGGCCGCGGCTGGCGGAGTATTCCTCGCCGGTCACCGGGTTAACCAGTAGCAGGTTCTCGGTGCGGTTGTTCTTTTTCTGGGACAGGGCCAGGGCGAACTCGGGAATGCCCCGAACAAAATTCTCACGCCCCAGAACCGGGAAAATGTGCCAGCTTTTATCGCTACCGTTGGCATCAGCCTCGCCCATCGGAGCGATGGTGTGGTCTTTGTAGGCCTTTTCAAGCTGTTCGGCAAAGTTGTCGTAAATGGACTGCTCAACCCGTTCCAGCTGGCGCAGGCGGTCGGACTCATCTTTACCGTTAGGTTCCTGGCGCTCGAAGTGGGCTTTCAGGTAGTCGGATCCCTGGCGGGCAACGCGCAGGGCCATTTTGATTGCTGGTTGCATCTGAGTGTTCATTATCCGGGTGTGTTAAGGCCGGCTATCATAGCAAAAACTCCCTTCGCTTGTACGTTTTTTGGCTCAGGAAATCCACGGATACCATGGGGTTCGGGCGAAGTTGCGGGATTTCCGGAGAGCGGAAACGGTCGGGTTTCTGCTATCATGCGGCTCTTTTTCGCGAATGTACGACCAGTCACAGGCCCCACGAACATGCACAAGCACGCAATGCCGCAGGAAGGAAGCGACACTTTCAATGATCAGGTCCGGATTGTTCTGGTTGAAACCTCCCACTCCGGAAATATCGGTGCGGTAGCCCGGGCGATGAAGAATATGGGGCTGGGGAATCTCTGGCTGGTGAATCCTTCGTCTTTCCCCGATGAGGCCTCCTACGCTCGTTCGGCCGGTGCTTCCGATGTGCTTGACCGGGCCCGGGTGGTTTCTTCGCTGGATGAAGCCCTGGCGGACTGCATCCTGGTGATGGGCACCAGCGCCCGCGGCCGCAAGGTACCCTGGCCGGTGATGGCGCCTCCGCAGGCGGCTGTCATGGCATCAGAGCACAGTGCGAAGGGGCGGGTGGCGCTGGTATTTGGCAGGGAGAATCACGGGCTGTCGAACGACGAACTTCAGCGTTGCCACTATCATATCCATATTCCGTCGAACCCTGATTACAGTTCGCTGAACCTGGCGATGGCGGTTCAGGTGATCTGCTATGAACTGCGCATGCAGTACCTGCGCGGCCTTGAAGAGGGCGAGTCGAGCCCCTACCTTGAGGCTATGGTGGCGCCGGGTGATAACGGCTGGGATGTGCCGCCGGCAACAGTGAATGATGTGGAAGGGTTCTTTGGCCACCTGGAGCAGGTGCTGGTGGATGTGAATTTCCATCGCCGTGACAATCCGCGTCAGTTAATGAGCAGGTTAAGGCGCCTCTTCCAGCGGGCACGGATGGATGAAATGGAAATAAACATCCTGAGAGGCGTACTCTCTGCAGTCCAGAAGGCCGCCGGAACCCAACAAGGTGGTATGAAGCATAAACCGACGGCGGAATCCTCCGCAGACGAAGGGCGGGAATAAAGTCATGTTCGAGCGTTTAAGGGAAGACATCAACAGCGTATTCCATCGGGATCCGGCGGCACGGAACACCTTCGAGGTGCTTACCAACTATCCCGGGTTGCATGCCTTGTTGCTCCACCGGCTGGCTCACTGGCTCTGGAACCTGGGGCTGAAGTGGCTGGCCCGAACCCTGTCTACCCTGGCCCGCTGGTTTACCGGTATCGAGATTCATCCGGGCGCAACCATTGGCCGGCGATTCTTTATTGATCATGGTATGGGCGTGGTTATCGGCGAAACCACTGTTATCGGTGACGACGTCACCTTGTATCAGGGGGTTACGCTGGGCGGTACCAGCTGGAATAAAGGCAAGCGCCATCCCACCATCGGAAATGGTGTGGTAGTTGGTGCCGGTGCCAAGATCCTGGGGCCGTTTGAAGTGGGAGAGGGCGCTAAGGTGGGGTCCAATTCCGTGGTGACCAAGGCGGTGCCTGCGGGCGCGACCGTCGTTGGCATTCCTGGCCGGGTGATTGTGAAGCGTCAGGGCGAAGATGATGTCCGTCGCAAGCAGATGGAAGAGCGGATGGGCTTCGATGCCTACGGGGTTACTGAAGAAATGCCGGATCCTGTGGCCAGGGCCATGCGTTCGCTGCTGGATCACATGCACGCGGTGGACGATCGCATCGAAAACATGTGCAAGGCCATTCGCAAGGTGAACAGCGAATACCAGAACGGCGAGTTGCCACCTTTGCACGAGGAAGATTTTGACTGCGTGCGGGATGAAACCGACACCGACGGAAAAGGCTGAATACTTGACTGTTTTAGTTGGTCAATTCATACTTCCGCATGCATATCGCGATTCATTCCCATTAACGGGGCTGAAATTATGAAGCTGACCACCAAAGGCCGCTACGCTGTAACGGCGATGCTTGACCTGGCTCTGCACGGAGCCCAGGGGCCGGTAAGCCTTGCAGATATTTCAGCCCGGCAGGAAATCTCCCTCTCGTATCTCGAGCAGCTGTTCTCCCGCTTGCGCCGTCATAGCCTGGTGGTGAGCGTGCGGGGCCCGGGTGGTGGCTATCGTCTGAGCCGCTCTGCCGATGACGTTTATGTCGCGGAAGTGGTGGATGCGGTCAGCGAATCCCTGGATACCACCCGTTGCGGTAATAAAGGCGACTGCCAGAATGGCGAAAAGTGCCTTACCCACCATTTGTGGTCAGACCTGAGCAGCCAGATTCATCAGTTTCTCAGCGAAATCAGCCTGGGCGACCTGATGCGAAAACACGAAATCCGCCAGGTGGCGGACCGCCAGAACCGTAAACAGTCTGATGGCGATCCGGATACCATCAATACCCGGCGTTTGATTGACCAGGCTCCGGCCTGATAACCGACACTTCCTTTGACTATGAAAACACCCGTATATCTTGATTATGCGGCGACGACGCCCGTTGATCCTGCCGTTGCCGATGAGATGGTCAAATATCTGACCATTGATGGAGTTTTTGGCAACCCCGCGTCTCGCTCCCACGGATACGGCTGGCAAGCCGAGGCCGCTGTTGAAGGTGCCCGCCGCCAGGTAGCCGACCTTATCCATGCCGACCCCAGGGAGATTGTCTGGACCTCCGGGGCAACGGAATCGGACAACCTTGCCATTAAAGGTGCCGTAGCCGGCCGGGCCAGTGCCCACGTGATTACATCGACGATCGAGCACAAGGCAGTTATTGATACCTGCAAGTGGCTGGAGCAACAGGGCGTAGAGGTTACCTGGCTGGCGCCGGAAGCCGACGGGCGTATTTCGGTTGAGGCGGTGGCGGGTGCACTCAGGGAAAACACCGTACTGGTGAGCCTGATGCTGGTGAACAATGAGCTGGGTTGTATTACCGATACGGCTGCAATCGGCGAACTGTTGCGTAACCGTGGCGTGTTGTTTCACGTGGACGCCGCGCAGGCCGCCGGAAAGATGCCGGTCGATGTCGCCGCACTGAATGTCGACCTGATGTCGCTTTCCGGACATAAGGTTTACGGCCCGAAAGGTGTTGGTGCGTTGTATGTGCGTCGGTCTCCAGAGGTCAGCATCGAGGCCCAGATGCATGGTGGCGGCCACGAGCGGGGCATGCGCTCCGGTACTTTGCCTACCCACCAGATTGCCGGCATGGGGAAGGCTTTCGAGCTGGCCGGGCAAGGACTGTCTGACGAACTTATGCGCCTTGAAGCCCTGCGCGAGCGCTTTCTGGGCGGGCTGGAGTCGCTTTCCGGCGCTCATTTCAACGGCAGCCGGGAACATCGGGTGCCGGGCATTGTCAACCTATCCTTTGAGGGTGTTGAAGCCGAGTCCCTGATGCTGGGCTTGCGGCAGGTGGCGGTGTCATCCGGTTCTGCCTGTGCTTCGGCTACGGTAGAGCCCTCTTTTGTGCTGCGTGGCATTGGCGTGAGTGACGAGCTGGCTCATCGGGCATTAAGATTTTCCTTCGGGCGGTTCACCACCGATGAAGAAATCGACTTTGCCGTGGAGCAGATTGTGCAGGTTGTGTCCCGACTTCGTACGGTGCGGTAGGCAGTTGCACTCGGACTGCGTATAATCGCACCCCTGAATTTTTACCCTAACCAGACTGGAGAAACATCATGGCAAACGAGCGCACGCTCTCTATCATCAAGCCCGACGCGGTCGCCAAGAACGTTATCGGCGAAATCTACAGCCGTTTTGAAAAAGCCGACCTGAAAATCGTTGCGGCCAAAATGATGCACCTGACCCAGGAGCAGGCCGAAGGTTTCTATGCCGAGCACAAAGAGCGCCCGTTCTTTAACGACCTGGTTGCTTTCATGACTTCCGGTCCGGTTGTTGTGCAGGTTCTGGAAGGCGAAGGCGCCATCCTGAAGAACCGTGAGCTGATGGGTGCAACCAACCCGAAAGAAGCCGACGCCGGCACTATCCGTGCAGACTTCGCTTCTTCCATCGACGCAAACGCCGTTCACGGCTCCGACTCTGCAGCTTCTGCCGAGCGCGAAATTGCGTATTTCTTCTCCGACAACGAAATCTGCCCGCGCGGCTGATGTTGTCTGTTCAGGGGCAGCTTACGGCTGCCCCTGAATTGGTTATCTGATCGAGGTTATGTCATGACTGCCCCTGCCGAAAAAATCAATCTTCTGGGGATGCCCAAAGCCAAGCTCGAGGCATTTTTTGAAACCCTGGGGGAAAAACGTTTCCGGGCCCAGCAGGTGCTGCAGTGGATCCACCAGCGTGGCGTTGATGACTTCGATCAAATGACCAATATGAGCCGCGTTCTGCGCGAAAGGCTCAAGGAAATTGCTGAAGTGCGTGGCCCCGAGGTGGTTTACGACGAAACCTCGAAAGACGGCACCCGCAAGTGGGTTATGCGCATGGATAACGGCAACAGTGTTGAAACTGTGCTTATTCCTGATGGGGAACGTGGCACCTTGTGTGTGTCGTCCCAGATTGGCTGCAGCCTGGACTGTACTTTCTGTTCGACGGGAAAGCGGGGCTTTAACCGTAACCTGACAGCGGCAGAAATCATTGGCCAGGTGTGGGTGGCGCGCCGCGCTTTCATGCCGTTTGATCCCACCGATCGGCCGATTACCAACGTGGTCATGATGGGCATGGGAGAGCCCCTGCTCAACTTCGATAACGTGGTTGACGCCATGAACCTGATGATGGAAGACCTGGCTTACGGTATTTCCAAGCGTCGGGTTACCCTGAGTACCTCCGGTGTTGTTCCGGCCCTTGACCGGCTGGGTGAGGTTACCGATGTTTCACTGGCCATCTCTCTGCATGCCCCTAATGATGAACTTCGTAACACGCTGGTGCCGCTGAATAAAAAGTACCCGATTGCCGAGTTGCTGGCAGCGACCCGCCGCTACCTGGCGCGCCTGCCAGACAAGCGTAAGGCCACTATCGAGTACACGGTCATAGAAGGTGTGAACGACCAGCCAGAGCACGCCCGGGAGCTGTCCGTAATCTTGAAGGGGTTGCCCTGCAAGATTAACCTGATACCGTTTAATCCATTCCCGGAAAGCGACTTCCGCCGGCCCAGCATGAACGCAACCCGGCGCTTCCAGAATGTGCTGAACGAAGCCGGCTTCGTGACCACCATTCGAACCACCCGCGGTGATGACATCGACGCTGCCTGCGGGCAGTTGGTAGGCCGGGTGGAAGACCGGACGCGCAGAAGCCAGCGCTATATTGCCGTTCAGCAAGTTAATCCCTGAATACAGGGGAGCGGAAACAACCAAGGTAAGGTGTTTGTTGATGGTTAGAAATTCCAAGGTAAAACTGGCTGTATTGGCCCTGATTTTTTCAGGGATGCTGGTGTCCGGATGCGTAACCACCACAGACAGCCGTTTCAGCCGGGAGGCTGACCGCGACAAGGCCTTGAGCAGCTACGTTCAGCTGGCAACCGCCTACATCGGGCAGGGCAACCTGGAGCGGGCTCGGCACCACCTTGATCGCGCCCTGGAAATTGACAGCGGAAATGCCGAGGCATTGGCTGCCATGGGACTGGTGTACAGCTATGAAGGCGAAGAGCAGCTGTCCGAAGAAAGTTTCCGCAAGGCTGTGTCAGCGGACGGAAGCTATACCCGTGGGCGCGTCTATTACGGTGCCTTCTTGTACGGCCAAAAAGAATACGAAGGTGCCCGTAACCAGTTTTCCGTTGCGTCCCGGGATACCGGGTACAGAGAGCGCGGAGGTGTCTTTTACAATCTGGGCATGACAGAAGAGCGCCTGGATAACCTCGAAGGCGCAGAGGCAGCCTACCGCAGAGCCGTAGAGCTGACCCGCGGCGAAGCTCGCTCGTTGCTGTCTCTTTCACGTGTGCTGGTGGAACAGGACAATTACACCGAAGCGTCCCGGTATTACAGCCGCCTTCAGACCATGATTCAGGGCAATACACGACTGACCCATTCCGCAGAAAGCCTTTACACAGGCATCCGCATTGCCCGTTATTTCGGGGACAAAGACCAGGAAGCCAGTATGGCTTTGTTATTGCGGAACGAATTCCCGGAATCCACAGAGTATCAACAATACAAGGTGCTGATTGCCAATGACCGGTGACGAGCAGCTGAATAACGTATCCGCAGAACCTGTCGGACAGCAGCTCCGGCGGGCACGGGAGAAGGCAGGGCTGAGTCTGGCAGCGGTTGCAGACCAACAGCACCTTCGGGTGTCCGTGATTCAGGCGATTGAAAGCGGTGATTACAGCAAAATTGATACCGAGCTGTTCCTGAAGGGGTATGTCCGTGCCTATGCGCGGCAGGTAGGCCTGGATGCAGACTCGATTATCCGTGACCTGGACACCGAGCTTGAGCCTCGCCGCCAGGAGCGGGAGCAGGCGCTGCAGGCTAACCCGCTGGTAAATATCGAACGACGCCGGCGCCAGAAGCGTCGGGCCGCCAAGCTGATTCTCGTGCTGGTGGCCGCAGCTTTGATTGGCTTTCTGGCCTTTACTTATCTCGGCAGCAAAGACTCCGCGCTGCCAGCGACACCGCAACCGGAAGCAGAGCAGCCCGAAGCCATCGAAGACCCTGTCGGGTTTCAGCCGGACCGCACTGCAACTGCTCCTCTGATTGAAGCTGACGAGCCCGCTGTGGTGGTACCAGAGCCTCAAGAACCTGGTGATGAACCCGTCTCAGAGGCAGGGCAGGTTGTAGCCGAAGAAAGCGCGACCATGGAACCTGGCACGGCCCCTGCAGCCGCCGCTGAGGCTGAGGACCAAGCCCTTGAAACCGCGCCGGTGGACGTTGCAGCTGTCGCTGAGCCGGTTACGGAAGAAACGGTTGCGGCTAACGAGCCGTCGGCAGCGGCCCGTCTGCAAATGACGTTCAGTGATGATTGCTGGATTCAGGTTACTGATGGCGCTGGTAACCGTCTGGCTGCCGGTCTACGTAACCGCGGCAACCAGCTGGACGTGTCCGGTGAGGCGCCACTGAGAGTGGTAGTTGGCGCAATGAGTGCCGTTGAAACCATCCAGTTCCGGGGCGAGACCCTGGACCCTGGCCGTTTCCGCGTAGTGAATAACCGAGCAGAGTTCACCCTAGAACCCTGAACGACCGCCTGAACAGATTGTTGGTTCCAGACCATGAAGCAAGATTCCCCGATCAAGAGACGTAAATCCCGCCAGATCATGGTGGGCAATGTGCCAGTGGGCGGAGATGCGCCCATTTCGGTACAGAGCATGACCAACACCAATACCTGTGATGTTGATGCCACCGTCGGCCAGATCAAGGCCCTTGAAGAGGCCGGTGCGGATATTGTCCGCGTGTCTGTGCCGTCTATGGAGGCGGCCGAGGCGTTCGGCAAGATTCGTGAGCGGGTCTCGGTGCCGTTGGTTTCGGATATCCATTTTGACTACAAGATTGCGTTGCGGGTTGCCGAGCTGGGTGTTGATTGTTTGCGGATCAACCCCGGCAACATTGGCCGGGACGACCGGGTGAGTGCGGTGATCAACGCTGCCAAGGATCGCAATATTCCGATCCGCATCGGGGTGAATGCCGGGTCACTGGAAAAGGCATTGCAACGCAAGTATGGCGAACCGACCCCCGAGGCGCTGGTGGAGTCTGCCATGCGCCACATCGATATTCTGGACAAGCACGACTTCCAGAACTTCAAGGTCAGCCTGAAGGCGTCCGACGTATTCATGACCGTCGCAGCCTATCGCCAGATTGCCTCCCAGATCGAGCAGCCCTTGCACCTGGGCATTACCGAGGCGGGCGGTTTCCGGTCCGGTACCGTGAAATCCGCCATCGGCCTCGGCATGTTGCTGATGGATGGCATTGGCGACACCATACGGGTCTCCCTGGCGGCAGACCCGGTACAGGAAATCAAGGTAGGCTTCGACATCCTCAAGAGCCTGCGTTTGCGTAGCCGCGGCATCAATTTCATTGCCTGCCCGAGTTGTTCACGCCAGAACTTCGACGTCATCCAGACCATGAACGACCTGGAAGCCCGCCTTGAAGATGTGAACACCTCACTGGATGTGGCCATCATTGGCTGTATCGTTAACGGGCCGGGTGAAGCCAAGGAAGCAGACCTGGGGCTGACCGGCGGAAGCCCGAAACACCTGCTGTATGTGGGCGGAAAGCCGAACCAGAAACTGGACAACACGGCACTGGCTGATGACCTCGAGCGGCTGATCCGCGAGCAGGTTGCCAAGCGCCAGGAGCAGGAAGAAGCTGTTATCGCCCGGTCTTCAGACTGAGCGTTACAAAGACACCATTCAAAGATTTTCAGGGTTTAAACTTGGCTAAAATTCAGGCAATTCGGGGGATGAATGACATCCTCCCGGACCAGACCCCGGTCTGGCAGTATGTAGAGTCCACGGTAAGACAAGTGCTCGGCCAGTACGGCTACCAGGAAATCCGTATGCCGGTGGTAGAGCACACCGAACTGTTCAAGCGCTCGATCGGTGAAGTGACCGATATCGTCGAAAAGGAAATGTATACGTTCGACGACCGCAATGGCGACAGCCTGACTCTGCGCCCTGAAGGTACAGCCGGTTGCGTGCGGGCCGCAGAAGAGCATGGCCTGCTGTTCAACCAGACACGCCGTTTGTGGTACACCGGCCCGATGTTTCGCCATGAGCGGCCCCAGAAAGGACGGTATCGCCAGTTTCACCAGATCGGTGTCGAGTGCTTCGGCATGGCCGGCCCTGACATTGACGCGGAGCTGCTGGTTCTGACCGCCCGCCTGTGGAAGGCGTTCGGGCTGACCGAGCATGCCCGGCTGGAAATCAATTCCATCGGTACCAGCGAATCCCGCAAGGTGTACCGGGAGGCGCTGGTTCGTTATCTCGAGCAGTATAAAGACCAGCTCGATGACGACAGCAAGCGTCGTCTTGACACCAATCCGCTTCGCATCCTGGACAGCAAGGACCCGGCCACCCGTGAAATCCTGAACGGGGCACCGTTGCTGGATGATTACCTCGACGTCGAATCCCGCGCCCATTTCGAGCAACTGAAATCACTGCTGGATGCGGCCGGCGTAAGCTACACCGTCAATCCGGCACTTGTTCGGGGCCTGGATTACTACGGTAAAACCGTGTTCGAGTGGATCACTGACAGCCTTGGCGCCCAGGGCACCATCTGTGCCGGTGGCCGTTATGATGGACTGGTTCAGCAACTTGGCGGCAAGCCCACCGATGCGGTAGGTTTTGCCATGGGTCTGGAGCGGCTGATTCTGCTGCTTGAAACCCTCGACCTGGTGCCGGAGCAGGTCAACAACAACGCCGACGTATACGTAACCGCCATGGGCGAGCAGGCCGTTGCACCAGCCATGGCGGTGGCCGAATGTCTGCGTAATGAGTTGCCCGGAGTGGTGGTGGTCAGCCATTGTGGTGGCGGAAGTTTCAAGAGCCAGATGAAAAAGGCTGACCGGAGCAATGCTCGCTATGCAGTCATTCTGGGAGAGAACGAAATTGCCAGCGGCACGGTGGCCCTGAAACCACTTCGAAATGACGATCCCCAGCAGGAAGTTAACCAGTCCGAACTGGCTTCAGTTCTGAAGGGTTTACTTTAAGTTTTCGTGATAACGCATTGTATTTTAATAATTAATCAGGAGTTTTCATGGCCGAGTTGCGCACAGAAGAAGAACAGGTCCAGGCGATCAAGGATTGGTGGAAAAAGAACGGCAGTTCGCTGCTGATCGGTATCGGCGCGGCACTCGCCATTGTCTTCGGCTGGCAAGCCTGGCAGAACCACCAGGCCCAGCAACGGGCGGAAGCAGCCAACCAGTTCGCCAATCTGCTGAACGCCTTTTCGGGTGAGCAGGGAGAATCTGACACAGACACCATGGCCTTTGTCGCCGAAACCCTGCGTGAAGAGCACTCCGACAGCGCCTATGCCATCTACGGCAACCTGGTGATGGCGCGCCAGCAACTGGCCGAACAGAACGATCCAGCCGCTGCAGTAGAATCTCTCAGCTGGGCGCTGGACAAGGCTGCTGATGACAAGGCGCTTTCCCTGGTCGTGCGCAACCGCCTGGCTCGGGCCCAGTTTGCCGCCGGCAACCACGACGATGCCCTGGCCACGCTTGATGGTGCTGGCGAAGCGGATGCCTTCAATGCCATTTTCTCCGAACTTCGGGGCGATATCCTGTTGGCCAAAGGCGACCAGGATGGTGCCCGGGAAGCCTATCTGACCGCCCGGGAACAGAACCAACAGGGCCGAAGCGGTGTCCTGGAACTGAAACTGTCTGACCTGGGCGTCGGGGAGGACGCCTGATGCCGGTATCCAGAAGCATCCGCTCGGGTTTCCTGGCGGCGGCATCCATTGCGGCAATGGCCCTGGCCGGATGCAGCACCACCGATACCTTTGAACAGCCTGCCCCCTTGCCGGAAATCGACGAGCGTGTGGAGTTCGACCGGGTGTGGTCCATGTCGGTTGGCGATGGCCACGACGGTGAGTTCCTGCACATGGCGCCACTGTATGCGGGTGACACCTTGTATGCTGCCTCTGCAGACGGCGAGGTTGTCGCGGTCCAAAGCGAAAACGGCGAGCTGATCTGGGAGCAGGACCTGGACGAGCGTTTGTTTGCGGGCCCGGGTGCTGATGCCCGGCAACTTTACCTGGCAAGCCGGAATGCCGAACTGATCGCCCTGTCCAGTGAGGATGGCAGTGAACAATGGCGCGCGAGCCTGCCCACGGAAGTGGTAGCTGCGCCGCAGTCTAACGGTTCCCTGGTGGTGGCGCAGACCACCGATGGCCGGGTGATCGGTTTTGATGCCGGGAACGGTGACCAGCTCTGGCAGTACGATGCCCAGGTTCCGGTTCTGACCATGCGCACCGGCGCTGCTCCGCTGGTGGGTGGAGACGTGGTGATCGCGTCCTTCGCCAACGGCCGGGTCATTGCGTTGACGGCAGCCGCCGGGCAGCCGGTCTGGCAGTACGAAGTAGGCCAGCCGCAGGGCCGTACAGAGCTTGAGCGCCTGGTGGATATTGGCGGCCAGCCGCTGGTGCTGGATTCCGCCATTATGGTGGCGGGTTATCAGGGCAAGCTGGCCCTGGTGGATATTCGTTCCGGCCAGGAAGTCTGGAGCAAGCCGGCATCCAGCTTCTATTCACCGGCAATCGGTAACGGCAATATCTACCTGGCCTCGGCCAATGGTGACATCCAGGCGCTTCGTGGCAACGACCGCAGGGAGCTGTGGGTTCAGGATCAGTTGTCCTGGCGCCAGGTAACCCGTCCGGCCGTCTCCGGAGACTATCTGGTGGTAGGCGATTTCGAGGGTTATCTGCACGTGTTGTCCGCCGAGGACGGTAGCCTGCAGGGCCAGCTGAAGTTCGACAGTGAGGGTATCCGCGTACCGGTTCAGGTTACGAGAGATGGTAACCTGCTGGTTTACGGAAACGGCGGCAAACTGTCCGTGCTCAGGCTTGAGCAGGACGACTGACAGCCCCATGAATTTACCCGGCTACGGCCGGGTTTCTGTTTTATTTGCATAGCAGACCAATATGACCCCAGTAATAGCCCTGGTGGGCCGCCCAAACGTTGGCAAGTCCACCCTGTTCAACCAGATGACCCGTTCCCGGGATGCCCTTGTGGCAGATTTTCCGGGCCTCACCCGTGACAGAAAATACGGGGAAGGTCATTACGAAGGGCAGAAGTTCATTGTTATCGACACCGGCGGTCTGACTGGTGACGAAGTTGGCCTTGACGCTGAAATGGCCAGGCAGTCCCTGCAGGCTGTGGAAGAGGCCGATATCGTCCTGTTCCTGGTAGACGGCCGGGCAGGGCTGACGGCCGGTGACGAAATGATTGCTGACCATCTGCGCCGCTCCGGCAAGCAGGCGCACCTGGTGGTTAACAAAACGGACGGCCAGGATCCGGATGTTGCCGCAGCGGATTTCTACCGCCTGGGCTTTGAATCCAGCTTTACCATCGCCGCAGCCCATAACCGCGGTATCCGTACCTTGCTGGAAACCTTGCTGCCTGAACCGGTAGATCCGGAGGAGCAGGACCGGGCCGATCGTTATCCGGGTATCCGCATCGGTGTTGTGGGCCGTCCGAATGTAGGCAAGTCCACGCTGGTTAACCGGATGCTGGGTGAAGACCGGGTGGTGGTTTATGACATGCCGGGAACCACTCGGGACAGCGTATACATTCCCTACGAGCGCCATGGTGAGCAGTACACCCTGATTGATACCGCCGGGGTACGGCGCCGCAAAAACGTTCATGAAGTGGTGGAGAAGTTCTCCATCATCAAAACCCTGCAGGCCATCGACGACGCCCATGTGGTGATCCTGGTGATTGACGCCCGGGAAGGTCTGGTAGACCAGGACCTGCACCTGATCGGCTTTGTGCTGGATGCCGGCCGGTCACTGGTGATTGCCGTCAACAAATGGGACGGCATGGATCCGGAAGACCGAAGCAAGGTGAAGGAGCAGGTGGCCCGTCGCCTCGATTTCCTGGATTACGCAGACAAGTACTACATCTCGGCCCTGCATGGCACCGGCGTAGGCACGATGTACGAATCGGTGCAGGCCTGCTACGAATCTGCCATGGCGAAGTGGCCCACAAACCGCCTGACGGCAATCCTGCAGGATGCCGTAGCCCAGCATCAGCCGCCCATGGTTCATGGCCGGCGTATCAAGCTGCGTTATGCACACCAGGGCGGCTCGAACCCGCCGGTGATTGTGGTGCACGGTAACCAGGTGGATTCGCTGCCCGGGGCTTACAAACGGTATCTGGAGAACACCTTCCGCAAGGTGCTGAAAGTGGTGGGATCGCCCATCCGCTTCGAATTCAAGTCCGGTGAAAACCCGTTTGCCAACAAGGTTGACCGGCTGACACCACGGCAGAAGGTCAAGAAGGATAACGACCTGAAGAAAGGCCGCAAGATCAAGAAAACCCGGCAGAAAAGCGTTAAACGCTGATCAACCGGGCTCTCCGCACGACCGGGAGTGGCTCACGCCACTCCCGCTTCCTCTACCTGGCGCGCCTGAACGGCTGTCAGGGCAATGGTGAACACGATATCTTCCACCAGCGCACCCCGTGACAGGTCGTTCACCGGCTTTCTCAAACCCTGAAGCATCGGGCCAACGCTGACCACATTTGCGCTGCGCTGTACGGCTTTATAGGTGGTGTTGCCGGTGTTGAGATCCGGGAACACGAACACCGTGGCCTTACCGGCTACCTTGCTGTCTGGTGCCTTGGATTTGCCGACACTTTCAATCGCAGCGGCATCGTATTGCAGCGGGCCGTCGATCAGCAGGTCCGGACGACGTTCCCGGGCAATGCGGGTGGCTTCACGCACCTTGTCGACATCCTGCCCACTACCGGACTCGCCGGTGCTGTAACTGATCATGGCAACCACCGGCTCGATACCGAAGGCCTCCGCCGACTCGGCGCTCTGGATGGCGATGTCGGCCAGTTCTTCGGCGTTCGGGTCCGGGTTGATGGCACAGTCACCGTATACCAGCACCTGTTCCGGCAACAGCATGAAGAATACAGACGACACCACCTTGGCGTTGTCGTGGGTTTTGATCAGCTGCAGGGCAGGGCGCACGGTGTTTGCGGTAGTGTGGATGGCCCCGGAAACCAGGCCATCGGCTTCATCCATGGCGACCATCATGGTGCCGAGCACCACGTTGTCTTCCAGCATGGCTTCGGCCATGTCTTCGGTAAGCCCCTTGTGCTTCCTGAGCTCCACCATCGGTGCGATGTAGCGGTCGCGGACCGAGGCAGGATCCATCAGCTCCAGGTCTTCCGGTAACTCAAGCCCCTGTGCTGCCGCTACGGAGCGGATTTCCTGGGGATTTCCGATTAACACGCAGCGGGCCAGTTTGCGCTGGTGGCAAATAATGGCTGCGTGCACGGTACGGGGCTCGCAGCCCTCCGGCAATACGATGCGTTTATTGGCAGACCTCGCCCGCTCCGACAGCTGGTAACGGAAAGCCGGTGGCGACAGCCGGCTCTGGCGCTGAACCTTAAGGTGTTCCTGGAGCCAGTCGGTATCCACGCGGCGGGCAACCGACTCCATGGACTCCTCGATCCGTTCCGGATCATCAATCGGGATGGCGGACGACAGGCTGGCCAGCATATGGGCGGTTTCGTAGGTGTTGGCATCGGAACTGAGTACCGGAAGGCCGGTATCCAGTGCCCTGCGGCACAGGTCGATGACCCGGTTGTCCGGCATCAGTCCGCCGGTCAGCATCAGGCCCGCCAGGGGCACACCATTAAGGGCCGCCAGGGCCGTGGTCACCACGATATCTTCGCGGTCACCGGGGGTGACCATCAGGGTGCCAGGCTTCAGGGTGTCCGTCATATTCCTGATAGTGCGGGCACACACAGACACTTTCTGAACCCGACGGCTGTGCATGTGGCCTTCGTGCAATACCGGCACCCCGAGCTCCCTTGCAACATCGGACACACGTGGCGCCAGCAGGTGTGGCTGCCAGGGAATCTCGGCCAGCAAGTGGAAACGGCCAGACGTGAACACCTTGCAGGCCGAGCGGTAATCAATAACGTCTCCCTTCGCCGGACGGTGGTGGTCCAGGGTCATGCCGGATTTCTCCGGCGCGCCAATCTTGTTCAGGATCACGGCAATGACGTCCGGATCTGAAGGGGCGGCAAACAGGCGCGCGGAGAAATCCAGTTCTTCGTCAAGGTCGGAGGCGGAACAGCTTCTTGGTGCGCTCACCAGGATCACCTCGGAGCCCAGGTTCCTGGCTACCTCCACATTGAGTCGTGCGATGTAGGCTTCGCTCCGGTCCGGCACCAGGCCTTCGATGATAACGATATCGACCTGGTTGGCGACTTTCTGGTACTCGCCAACGATATTCTCCAGAAGCAGGTCTCCCTTGCCCCGGTTCAGCAGTTGCTGGGCTTCTTTCAGGGGAATCGGATCGGGTGGTTGCAGGTGGCTGCGGGCGGTGACAAACGCCGTGGAAGAATCGCGGCCGTCGTTATGGATGGCTTCGCCGCGGTGTACCGACTGGCTGAACGGTTTGTAGAAACCAACGCTCACGCCTTCACGCTCGAGGGCCCGGAGCAGGCCAAGACAAACGGAGGTCAGGCCGGATTCCATCGAGGTAGGTGCAATAAAAAGACTTTTTGCCATGGGTTGTCCTGTAAATCTGTCGGGTTCGGTCGTTCAGGCGGAGGCCAGGCGCTCGGCTTCCTGGGCAATAACCAGTTCTTCGTTGGTGGGAATCACCAGCACCGGGAACCGGGAGTCGGGGCTACTGACAAAGCCGTCGCTCATCCTGCCATGATCACGGTTCAGGCCGGTCTCCAGTTCAATTCCGAGCAGCCCCAGGTGTTTGGCGGTTTCCTGTCGGATACGGGGGCTGTTCTCACCGATACCGCCGGTAAACACCAGGGCGTCGAGTTGTGACAGCGAGGCCGTCATGGCACCGACATAGCGGGCAAGGCGGAAACAGAACACATCGATTGCCAGTTGTGAGGGGTCGTGGCCGTGATCAGCCAGCTCGCACAGGGATCGCATATCGTTGGTTTGCCCGGACAGGCCCAGCAATCCGCTGTCGTTGTTGAGCATACGGTGGGCTTCGGTGGCACTGACTCCCCGGGTCGCCAGGTAGTCGAACAGGCCGGGATCGACGTCGCCGCTTCGGGTGCCCATCACCAGGCCTTCAAGGGGCGTAAGGCCCATGCTGGTGTCAACGCTCAGGCCATCGCGGATGGCGGTGATACTGCAGCCATTGCCCAGGTGTGCCGAGATAATCGATGTGGTCGCCGGTGTTTTACCCAGCAGCTTTGCGGCCTCCCGGGCCATAAAGTAATGACTGGTGCCGTGAAAGCCATAGCGCCGGATGCCCCATTGGGTATAGCAATGCTCGGGTAGCGCATAGCGATAAGCCCGCTCCGGCAGGGTGTGGTGGTAGGCGGTATCGAAGACGGCGGCGTGGGGGCGGTCCGGGAACAGGGCCCGCATGGCACGGATACCGGCGAGGTTGACCGGGTTGTGCAAGGGGGCCAGTTCAGCACAGGCTTCGATGGCCTGTTCGGTGGCATCATCCACCAGGACGGCTTCACGGAAGGTTTCGCCACCGTGTACAACCCGATGGCCGATAGCCTTGGGTGTGCCGGTCAGCAATTGCCGGTTCCGGAATTCATTCACCAGCGCCTGCAGGGCCTGTTCGTGACTGGCTCCGGCCGGCAGTTTCACCGGATTGTCGTCACCGGAAATCCGTGCAAAGGCATCGCTGTTGTTCAGCTTTTCGGCCAGCGCCGAAGCGATTTTCCGGTTTTTCTGATCAAAAAGTGCAAGTTTCAGGGAGGAACTGCCGCAGTTCACAACCAGTATTGATTCTTCCATGTTCTCGCCGTGTTGGTTCTAGGTGCTGGCCCGTTCGTTGGTGTCGAGCCATTGGATGAAATCCTGTTCCGGGAGCGGAGTGCTGTAGAAGTAGCCCTGTGAGTAATCGCAATGTTCTTCCTTCAGGAAGTGGGTCTGGGCTTCGGCTTCGACGCCCTCTGCCACCACTTTCAGGCCAAGGCTGTGGGCCATGGTGATGATGGCGCGAACAAGCGAGGCATCGTCGTTTTCGGTCAGCACGTCCTGGATGAAGGACTTGTCGATTTTCAGGGTATCAAAGGGGTAGCTCTTGAGGTAGCTCAGAGCTGAGTAGCCGGTACCGAAATCGTCTACCGTCAGGCGGATTCCGGAACGGTCAAGCTTGCGAAGGATATCAGCGGTTTCAATGGAGTTGTCCAGAATCAGTCGTTCGGTGATTTCCAGCTCCAGCAGCTCCGGGCTCAGCCCGCTGGCGTCGAGCGCCCGCATGACGGCATCGGTAAAGCCCGGATCCCTGAACTGGCGCGGCGACACATTCACCGCCACGCCGATGGGGTTTCCGGTCAGGGTTTGCCAGTTTCGGGCGGCTTTGCAGGCTTCCTGGATGACCCACTCGCCAATCGGAATGATCAGCCCGGTTTCCTCGGCCAGCGGAATGAAACGATCCGGCATCACCAAACCCAGGGCAGGGTTGTTCCAGCGCAGCAGGGCTTCGGCAGACACCAGCTTGCCGGAGTGGGTGTCGATGATTGGCTGGAAATAGAGTTCGAACTCGCCGAGCTCCATGGCCTTGCGCATGTAGGATTCCATCTGCAACCGCTCGTGGGAGATCTCGGTCATTTCCGGCGTGAAGCGGGAATAGGCGCTCTTGCCCTTGTGCTTGGCTTCGTACATGGCGGCATCGGCGTGCTGGAGCAGGGTGCCACTGTTATCGGAGTCCTGTGGGAAGGTGGCGATACCAATGCTGGTGGTAACGAACACTTCCTGGCCGCCCAGCATGAACGGTGTCGAGAAGGTTTTGAGGATGCGATCAGCTACCTGGCAGGCGGCATCGGGGCCACTCAGGCCGGGCAGGACCACCAGGAATTCATCGCCGCCCAGGCGGGCGACGGTACTGGTGCCGCGAAGGCAGCTGGAGACCCGTTTGGAGGCTTCAATCAGCAGGGTGTCCCCGGCATCGTGGCCAAGGGTGTCGTTAATGTGTTTGAAGTTGTCCAGGTCGAGGAACATAACACCAACCTGGGTTTCATCCCGGCGGGCCTGGGCGATGGCCAGCTTCAGGCGATCCAGTGCCAGCATCCGGTTCGGCAAACCGGTCAGCACATCGTAGTTGGCCTGGCGTAAGAGCTGTTGTTCGTAGCGTTTACGGATGCTGATATCTTCACCGAGAATCAGGTAGCCGGTGGTATCGCTGTTGGAATCCTTGATGGGTGTTACCACCAGCTGTTCCCAGTAACGCTCACCATTGCGCCTTACGCTGTTCACTTCACCCTGCCAGACGCCAACCCGCTTCACCTGCAGCCGTATTGCCTGCCACAGGTGCCAGGCTTCCCGGCTGTTCATGGATTGGTCCACCAGTGCGGACGGGTGTTTGCCGATGATGTCGTCCTGGGTGTAGCCGGTGAGCTGGCTGAATTTCTGGTTGGCGTATTCGATGTGCCACTGCCGGTCGCAGATCAGCACAGAAGAGGGGCTCTGTTCGATGGCCTGGGAGAACTTCAGGATATCGGCAGCGTCCCGCTCACGGCGTGCCACATCTTCGTTCAGCCGCTCACGCATCTCGTTGATGGCGTCTGTTACCAGGCCCAGTTCGTCCCGGCGATTGCCCGGGGTGTCCGGACGTTCCAGTTTGAGCGGCCGCGACAAAGTTTTCAGGGAAAGATCGCGGGTGTAACCGGCCATGGCGGTCAGGTGACGGGTAACCAGGTGGCGGAAAATCCAGAGAATGAGGATGGAAATAAAGAAAATAGTGAAGAACTGGGTGGCGATGATGACGCCCACCCGGTGCCTCAGATCCTGGTAGACCCGCTCCAGTCCGGCGGTGATGGTAATTCGGCCAAGGTTGAAGGGTTCGTCATCCCGGTAAACCAGGTCAAAGCTGTGGCTGAGCACGTCGCCCCGGGGGCTTTGCCCCATGACCAGTTCGGAATCCGGCTCTATGCGCAGGCGCAGGTGGTCGATATCGGGCAGGCTGAGAATGCCTTCCATCTGGGTTTGCAGGGATTTCTGGTCGAGGGCCCATAGGCTGCGGGCAAGGCTGGACGAGTAGCCTGCTTCGATCACATCGAGCCTTTGCTGGATTTTGTTCAGGTCCTGGCGGTAGTCCGAATAGATCTGTATGCCGGAGGCCAGCAAAGTAAAGGCCGAGCTGAATAGAAGGATCCATGCCAGGAGCCTGATAGAGAGAGGAGAGGCCGTACGAATACGTTTCAGACGTGTCGTAATGTCTGGCATTTCAGTGACCAGGCCACCTTGTGAAGTATCTGACATAACCAGGCGCTGCAAACCGTGTTGTGATTTGGGCGTTAACCCAGCTTCCCTGCAAACGACTATAGCAACAGTTTATGACAACTGCCCTGCAAACTCAGGATAAATCGGAAGAATTGCCGGAAGAAGTCTCAGTTTGACACTTATTGCAACGGTGTTTCGGGCTTGATGCAGGTCAAGATGGTGTGGGCGGTAGGGGCGTAACCTGAGCTTAGTCAAGTTCGGAATCAAACAGGAGAACGGCCATGTATATGGACGCTGTAGTAATCGCAGGTATCGTAACAGTGTTGCTGATGATCGGATTTTTCGTAGGCGTTGGTGTCTTCATCATGAAAGATCAGAAGCACCACGGTGCGAAGGGTGTCGCCAAGCATCATCATGGAAGCCATCGCGGATAGCACCTTCGGGTGCTATCAAAGCTTGGGAAAAATTGGCGTCCCCTAGGGGGTTCGAACCCCTGTTGCCGCCGTGAAAGGGCGGAGTCCTAGGCCACTAGACGAAGGGGACGCAACGTTTTCAAAAGCTTGCCTCGTCGAGGTGGCGCGTATATTAAGTAAGGGCCTTGGGCCTGTCAACGCTTTTTTTCAAAAAAATTCACTTCACGCTTTCTTGCATGGCATCCGCTAACTCCGGGTACTTGAACCGGAATCCTTCTTTTTCCAGCCTTGCCGGAACCGCTCGTTGGCCGGTGAGCAACAGCCGGGCCATTTCCCCCAGCATCAACTGTAATGCGAATGCAGGTGCAGGCAGTATCGCGGGCCGGCTCAGCACCCGTGCCAGCCCCTTGGTAAATTCGGCATTTGTTACCGGTGCCGGGCTGACTACATTATAGGGGCCGTGAGCCTGTTCGTTTTCCAGCATCCAAATCAGGGCGGCGACAACGTCGTCTCTGTGCACCCAGGGCATATACTGGAGACCGCTTCCAAGCTTACCGCCCAGCCCCAGTTTGAAGGGCAGCAGCATTCGCTGCAGGAAACCTCCACCGGGGCCCGCCACCACGCCTGTACGGGACAGGCATACCCGTACACCGAGTTTCTCCGCCTCCAGAGCTGCCTGCTCCCAATCGCGGCAAAGCTCGTGGGTAAACTCGATATTGGGTGAGGTCTCTTCGGTAACTAATTGATCGCCCTGGTTTCCGTACACACCTACAGCAGAGCCGGATACGAGTACCCCGGGTTTGGTCGCCCAGCTTTCCATGGCGCTGACCAGATCATGGGTCAGTGCGATGCGGCTGTCCCTGAGGGCTTGTTTTCGTTTATCAGACCAGCGCTTGTCTGCAATGCCTTCGCCGGCCAGGTTGATGACCGCATCAAAGCCGGCGCCACCGGAGGTCTGCCTAAGGTCGCCAATTACCTGAACGGGGCCACAAAGTTCCTTGACGATGTTGGGCGCCTGTCGGCTCAGCACTGTCAGTGACCAGCCCCGGCTGGCCAGTTCCTGGCAAAGAACCTGGCCAATGAAGCCGGTACCGCCGGTTATCAGAATTCGCTTTTCCATGTCTGCTTCCCTCGATGCAAACCGGGTGATCAGACTGCAGCGCGGCCCAGCTCGTCCTGGACAACGTCCCGGATGGCTTCACCCAGATGCGGGTTCTGCCCAATAGGGTCTGCAAGCCGGATCTCTACACCGTGCTGTTTCTCGAGCTCTTCAATCATGGCCGGGACGTCTTTGCGTAAATGCCGGCCCGCAGCCAGGAACAACGGAACGATGGTAAAGCTGGTGGCGCCGCTTTCCTTGCCCCGGGCAACAATCGTCTCCAGGGAAGGCTCGGCCAGCTCCATATAGGCAATGGACGAGTCTTCGACTGACTCGAGGGTAGGCTTGGCCAGTTGTTCAAAGGTATCGCACCAGCGCTGGTCGCTGCTGCCGTGAGCCAGCAGGATAATGCGGTGAGGATTTGCCATGAGGTCTCCGGAATGATCAGATGGATTGGCTGATACGTAATGACTGCAAAGTTATACGATACTGTTGCCCTAAATGTATCAGGGAGTGGTTGAATGTTCGATTGGAAAGAGCTTTTGGATTACTGGTTTGGCCCCCTGGATGACCAGGGCCTGCCGGATGCATTTCATCGTAACCGCTGGTTCCGGTCTGACAGAAAGTTTGACCAGGAGATTCGCCGCCGCTTTTTGTCCCTGGTTTTGTTTGCCTCCGAGGAGGGGCTGGAGCACTGGCGTACAGCTGCCGGCGGTGCCCTGGCGGAAATCCTGTTGCTGGACCAGTTTACCCGGAATATCTTCCGGGGCGCTGCGCTGGCTTTCGAGCACGATCGCCTGGCCAGGCAATTGTGCCGGCGGGCGATGGACCAGGGCCAGGATGTTCAGTTACCGGCGGTTCAACGCGCCTTTCTGTATATGCCGTTACAGCACTCCGAGAAGATCAAGGACCAGGAATTGTCGGTGGAGTGCTATCGGCAGTTGGCGGCAAGCCACAACGGCTTGCTGGGAGATTTTCTTGAGAGCTTCCTGCAGTCAGCCCGGGACCATCACGACATCATTGCCCGGTTTGGCCGCTTTCCCCACCGTAACTGTGCCCTCGGGCGTAAATCTACGAAGCAGGAGCTGGAATATCTGGAGGGAGGGCGGAGGTTTGGCCAATAATCCGCTTTCATAATTTCTTAAAAAAACTGTTGACGCGCTGCGATCGATCAGTAGAATACGCAGCCGTTGAGAGGCAACGCCCTCACAAAGATCTGCGGGAATAGCTCAGTTGGTAGAGCACAACCTTGCCAAGGTTGGGGTCGCGAGTTCGAATCTCGTTTCCCGCTCCAGATTCCAAAAAACCCGACCGCAGTGTCGGGTTTTTTGCTTTCAGGCTCCGGATAACTCCCCTTTCTATTGTCTGTGTCAGCTATACTCGGCATCCTCATTTTTAAACTGATCTGTGCGAGCGCTCAAGATGAAGGTGCAGTCACTTTACCTGTATCCCGTAAAATCCCTGGCAGGCGTTGAAGTTCCAGGTTTTGAGCTGGACGATTTCGGCCCGAAAGGGGATCGCCGCTGGATGATCGTGGACGATCAGAACCGGTTTGTAACCCAGCGGCAGGTGCCAAGGCTTGCCCTGGTCAGTGCGGTGATGAGCGATGATGCGGTAGAGGTGCAGATTCCGGATCAGGGGCGTTTTTCCCTGGTGCCGCAGGAGGAGGAGCAGGTTCGGGTCGTGGTCTGGCGTGATACCGTCGATGCCCTGATGGGTGACCCTGCAGCAAGTGCGGCGTTAAGTGAGTTCTGTGGTGTCCCGCTTCGCTTTGTCTATATGCCCGATTCCAGTTTTCGCCGGGTCGATTCGGAGCGGGTCGCCGATAACCGGCGTGTGGGCTTTGCCGACGGCTTTCCGTTTCTGCTCGCCAACCAGGGGTCACTGGATGAGCTGAATACCCGCCTGACGCAGCCGGTATCCATGACACGGTTCCGGCCCAATATTGTCATACAGGGCGTGCCGGCATGGGCCGAGGATAACTGGCGATCGCTGGTGATCGGGACTGTAGGATTTCAGGTCGTCAAACCCTGTTCCCGATGCGTTCTGACAACCGTAGATCCCGAAACGGGCATCAAAGATGCCGGAACCGAGCCTCTGAAAACGCTCTCTACCTATCGTAAAACGCCTGATGGCGTAATCTTCGGCCAGAATGCCATTCATTTGAGTAGTGGCAGAATCTCGGTTGGAGACGGTGTTGCCATTTCCCAACAGGAGTCGTGAACAAGGTGCCCTTACTGAACCTGGATAAAATTTCCCTTTCCTTCGGCATGCATCCCTTGCTGGATGAGGCCTCGCTGACCATCGAACCGGGTGAGCGGGTGTGTCTGTTAGGGAGAAATGGCGAAGGTAAATCGACGCTCCTGAAAATCGTCAGCGGTGATGTTACTCCTGATGGAGGCATTGTACGCCTGGAAGAGGGCTCGGTGCTGGCGGTATTGCCCCAGAACCTGCCGTCTGGCGACACCCGCACCGCCTATGATGTGGTGGCTTCGGCGTTTCCGGAAACCGGCGAGTTGCTGGCGGAGTTTCACTGCTTGTCCCAGCAGGCAGATGAAGCCAGCCTGGACCGGATGATGAAGGTTCAGGAGCGCCTCGAGAGCCTGGATGGCTGGCGCCTGGACCAGAAGGTCACCACGATCCTGGCCCAGTACGGCGTAGATCCGGACCGTACGCTGAATACCTTGTCTGGCGGCTGGCAGCGCCGGGTTTTGCTGGCCAGGGCGTTGGTGGCAGAGCCGGATATCCTGTTACTGGATGAGCCAACCAACCATCTTGATGTGCCCGCGATTGCCTGGCTGGAAGAGGCTCTGGGCCAGTTTCGGGGTGCCATGCTGTTTGTCAGCCATGACCGGGCCTTTATCCGGCGCATGGCGACCCGCGTAGTCGAGCTGGACCGGGGGCAGTTGATCAGTTTTGCGGCCAACTATGACAAGTACCTGGAGCTGAAAGAAAAGGCGCTGGAAGATGAAGAGCGCCAGAACGCCTTGTTCGACAAGCGCCTGAAGCAGGAAGAGGCGTGGATCCGGCAGGGCATCAAGGCCCGCAGAACCCGCAATATGGGCCGTGTAAGGGCGCTCAGGGCCATGCGGGAAGAGCATCGCCAGCGCCGGGTTCGCGGTGGCACTGCCAATTTCTCAGTCGAAGAGGCGGCCCGTTCCGGCAAGCTGGTGGCTGAAGCCCGGCAGGCAGGCTTTGCCTACCCGGGCAGTGATCCGGTTATCCGGGATATGACGCTGACCATTCTGCGAGGCGACAAGATCGGCCTGGTAGGGGAGAACGGAACCGGCAAGACCACGCTGGTACGACTACTGTTGGGAGAGCTTGAACCTACTGAAGGAAGCATCCGGCTGGGTACCAATCTGCAGGTGGCGTACTTCGATCAGCTGCGGGGCGAGCTGGACCTGGAAAGCAACGCTTTGGACAACCTGGCCGAGGGTCGGGAATTTATCGATATCAACGGCCAAAGCAAACACGTTCTGGGATACCTGCAGGAATTCCTGTTCACCCCGGAACGTGCCCGTTCGCCGGTCAGTGTTTTCTCGGGTGGTGAGCGAGCCCGTCTGTTGCTGGCCAAGCTGTTCAGCAAGCCTGCCAACATCCTGGTTCTGGACGAACCGACCAACGACCTGGATGTGGAAACCCTGGAACTGCTCGAAGAACAGCTCTCCGAGTTCAAGGGTACGGTGATTGTGATCAGTCACGACCGGGAATTCCTGGATAACGTGGTCACCGACACCATCTTCCTGGATGGCACCGGTCGGGTGCGCGAGTTTGTTGGCGGTTACAGCGATTGGCGCCGGCAAGGCGGGGTGTTTCCGGCGGAGTCTTCTGGCAGCCGGCCGGACAAACAGGATAAGCGGGAAAAGACTGAGGCAACGACAAAGAAGCCTGAGGCTTCTGCAGCTCCCGCAGCAAAGTCCAAACCGGTGAAACTGAGTTACAAGCTCAAGCTCGAACTGGAGCAGTTACCGGGTAAAATCGAGGCTTTGGAGCGGGAAGTGGCGGAGTTTCAGCAAGCGATCTCCGCGCCGGATTTTTATTCCGGAGATCCGGAGAAGGTTTCGAAGACACTGGAGCAGTTGTCTGACGCAGAAGCCCGCCTTGAGCAGGTCATCGAGCGCTGGATGGAGCTGGAAGAGCAGGCGGGGCAGTAGCAGCCCCGCCATCGCCTTTATCAGTGAATGCGCACTGCCAGGACGTCACATTCTGTGCCGTGCAGCACACCATTGGCGGTAGAGCCCAACAGCAGCTGGAAACCTTTGCGTCCGTGGCTGCCAACAATCACCAGGTCCACGCCCTGTTCCTTCACCAGCCGGTGAATTTCAGATTCCGGACGGCCAACAGTCACAATCTGGCTGTCCTTGGCCACGCCATATTGCTCGCCATATTGCCCAAGCTGGTCGTGGGCGGCCTTGTCCAGCTGATCCTGCAATTCAGAAAGATCCATGGGGATGTCGCCGCCATAGGCATAGCCGACAGGCTCCACAACGTGAACCAGCAACAGCTCCGCCGCCTGTGACTCGGCAATGGACTTGGCTTTGTTAAGGACCTGCGGTGCTTCTTCGGTCAGGTCGATGGCAACCAGAACTTTTTTGTAGGTGGACATGGGGTCTTGCTCCTTCGCGCTGGGAAATGATCCTGAGTGACTCTGGATTGTATATCAATCAAGTGTATAGCCATTCTGACCGGCATCAAGCGGAAAGGGAAGTTTTTGGCCGGCGGGCAATGAGTTAACCCGGCCGGCCAGCCAGGCAGGAATCAGGCGTTATTGCGGAGCATTACAATGGCGTCGTCCAGGCCCTGGATAATGCCTTTGGAGTAACGGTCAATGATAAAGCTGACGTTGTTATCGTTGTAGTTGATGTAGGAACCGCGAATGAACTGCCATTTGGCGGCCACATCATCGAGGGCAGTTTTCAGTTCGCCGGTCGCTGAACCGGAGCGCGCCTGCGCCAGAAGCTCGTCAAACATCAGCGCCTGCTGGTCGAGAGATACTTCATTGGCGGCGCCCTGGAACGTCTGGGAGACGGAAGAGTGGGTACGGGCGGCGTAGCGGGCCATCATCTGAGCCATCAGTACTGCCGCTGAGCGAGCCGATTCCACTTGCGGACTGGTTTCGGTTCCGCTGCTTTCCCTGGCGAGGTCGTACAGCTCTGTGGCGGTATCGTTCATCGACTGCCCCTGGTTGGCCAGCTCGGCCATCAGGCGCAGGTCAGGGTAACCGCGATCCCGTACTTCGTTGATGTTGCTGCGCATCAGGTCCTTGAAGCTGTCGAAGGACCGGTTCAGTTCCTCGACCTGTTCGTCTGAAAGCACGCCACTGTTGCTGCCGACCACAGAGTTCATGGCGTCGTTGGCGCTATTGATTCCAACCACGACACGGTTGAGCAATTCGGTGTCGGAGGTTGCGCTGAAGGCGTAGAAGGCGTCCAGCGCCAGGTAGTTGTTGATGCGGAAATCATGAAGGTCTGCGAGGAACTCGTTACCGGATTCCTGTGCCTTGGCGCCGAACGCGGTAAAGGACAACAGGATCAGGGCTGCCAGAAGTGAGCGGATTCGCAGGTGGGCGTCTTTCATCGGATCAGTCTCCGTAATGCCGTTTTATTATTGTGGACTAAAGTCTCAGCTCGAAGTTAAAGTAACTACGCAGCCTAATCAACTAATTTCCGGCTGTTACCGGTACCACTTCACTTTTTTATCAAGAGTTTCTCCGGGTTCCCTGCAGAAACAAATTGACAAACGCTCCGTTTTTTTCCATCGTGTGGCCTCACGATTCAAACGACTGTATGAATTTTGGATCGGAAGATCGGGCAGTGACCGAAATCTCGCTGCACAAACAGCCGGCCCGGCAGCTATTGTCAGCCGGTTGTCAGCAGTTCCAAACACAGACTGGAGATCAGTTGATGATTTACGAAGGTAAAGCCATCACGGTTAAAGAGATCGAAGGCGGGATCGCTCAGTTGAACTTTGACTTGCAGGGCGAGTCAGTCAACAAGTTCAACCGTCTCACCATCGAAGAGCTGGGCGCCGCAGCTGAAGCACTCAAATCCCAGAAAAACCTCAAGGGCCTGGTTGTTACCAGTTCCAAGGACAGCTTTATTGTCGGTGCCGATATCACCGAGTTTACCGAGCTGTTTGCAGGTTCCGAAGAAGCTCTCGTGGCCAACAGCATGAAGGCCAACGAAGTATTCAACGCCATTGAAGACCTGCCGTTCCCGACCGTTACCGCGATTAACGGTATCGCTCTGGGTGGTGGCTTCGAAATGTGCCTTTCCACCGACTACCGGGTTATGGCTCCCAAGGCCAAGGTAGGTCTGCCGGAAGTGAAGCTGGGTATCTTCCCGGGCTTCGGCGGTACTGTTCGCCTGTCCCGCCTGGTGGGTGTGGATAACGCGGTTGAGTGGATTGCCGGTGGTACTGAAAACCGCGCTGATGCCGCTCTGAAAGTGGGCGCTGTTGATGCCGTGGTTGAAGCCGACAAGCTGGTCGACGCAGCCGTTGCCATTATCAATCAGTGCAACGAAGGCAAGCTGGACAACCTGGCGCGCCGTGAAGAGAAGAAAGGCAAGATCAAGCTCAATGCCATGGAAAGCATGATGGCGTTCGAGATTTCCAAGGCGTTCGTGGCCGGCAAGGCTGGCAAGAACTATCCGGCGCCGGTGGAAGCCATCAAGACCATGCAGAAGCATGCCGGCATGACTCGCGACAAGGCGATCGAAGTAGAAGCCAAGGGCTTCGCCAAGATGGCCAAGACCAACGTTGCCGCGTGTCTGGTTGGTCTGTTCCTGAACGACCAGGCCCTGAAGAAGAAAGCCAGTGCCTGGGAAAAAGAAGCCTCTGATGTGAACCTGGCTGCCGTACTGGGCGCCGGTATCATGGGTGGCGGTGTAGCTTTCCAGTCGGCGCTGAAAGGCACCCCGATTGTTATGAAGGACATCAACCAGGACGGCATCAAGCTGGGCCTGAGTGAAGCCAAGAAGCTGCTGTCCAAGCGTGTCGCCAAGGGCAAGATGGACGCTGGCCAGATGGGCGACGTTCTGAACAACATCACGCCGACCCTGAACTACGGTGATTTCAAGAACGTAGACCTGGTTGTTGAAGCGGTTGTTGAAAACCCGAAGGTGAAAGATGCCGTTCTGCGTGAGACCGAAGATGCGGTTCGCGAAGACGCCATCCTGACGTCCAACACCTCTACCATCTCCATCAACCTTCTGGCCAAGAACCTGAAGCGTCCGGAGAACTTCTGCGGCATGCACTTCTTCAACCCGGTACACATGATGCCGCTGGTTGAGGTTATCCGTGGCGAGAAGACCAGTGACCGCGCTATCGCGACCACCGTTGCCTACGCCAAGGCCATGGGCAAGACCCCGATCGTGGTTAACGATTGCCCGGGCTTCCTGGTTAACCGTGTTCTGTTCCCGTACTTCGGCGGCTTTGCTGCGCTGGTGCGTGACGGTGCCGATTTCCAGAAGATCGACAAGGTGATGGAAAAGTTCGGCTGGCCCATGGGCCCGGCCTACCTGCTCGACGTAGTGGGCATGGACACTGCCAAGCACGCCAACGAAGTGATGGCAGACGGCTTCCCGGATCGCATGAAGGCCGACTTCAAGTCTGCCATCGACGTGATGTTCGAGAACGACCGTTACGGCCAGAAGAACGACAAGGGCTTCTACAAGTACGAAGAAGACAAGAAGGGCAAGCCGAAGAAGGTTGTCGACGAAGAGACCTACAAGCTGATCGAGCCTGTGGTTAACGGCAGCAAGGACTTCGACGAAGAAGACATCATCGCCCGTATGATGATTCCTCTGTGCCTGGAAACCGTTCGCTGCCTGGAAGACAACATTGTTGAAGACCCGGCCGATGCAGACATGGGCCTGGTCTACGGTATCGGTTTCCCTCCGTTCCGTGGTGGTGCCCTGCGCTACATCGACGACATGGGCGTCGACAAGTTCGTCGAACTGGCAGACAAGTATGCAGATCTTGGCCCGCTGTACGCGCCGACCGAGAAGCTGCGTGAAATGGCCAAGACTGGCAAGAAGTTCTTTGGCTAACCCTAACGAGATTTCCGAACGGAGAAAGATCTATGAGCCTTAATCCGAGAGACGTTGTCGTCGTCGATTGCGTGCGGACTCCGATGGGTCGTGCCAAAAACGGCTGTTTCCGCAACGTTCGCGCCGAGACTCTGTCTGCTGCGCTGATTGAAGCACTGTTTGAGCGCAACCCGAAGCTCGATCCGAAAGAAGTAGAAGACGTAATCTGGGGCTGTGTAAACCAGACTAAAGAGCAGGGCTTTAACGTGGCGCGGCAGATTTCCCTGCTGACCCGTATCCCGCACGAGTCTGCTGCCCAGACCGTTAACCGTCTGTGTGGTTCCGCCATGAGCGCCATCCACACTGCCGCCCAGGCGATTCAGACCGGTAACGGTGACGTGTTCATGGTAGGCGGTGTCGAGCACATGGGCCACGTACCCATGACTGCCGGCTTCGACCACAACCCGGCTGCGTCCAAGTACTCTGCAAAAGCGTCCAACATGATGGGCCTGACTGCAGAAATGCTGGCGAAAATGCACGGTATTACCCGCGAGCAGCAGGATGAGTTCGGTGCCCGTTCCCATCGCCTGGCCCACGAAGCGACTGTTGAAGGCCGCTTCAAGAACGAAATCGTTCCGATTGAAGGCCACGACGAAAACGGCTTTGTGAAGCTGATCGAAGAAGACGAGACCATTCGTCCGGAAACGACCGCTGAGTCCCTGGGCCAGCTGCGTCCGGCGTTTGATCCGAAGAACGGTACCGTAACTGCCGGTACGTCTTCCCAGCTGACCGATGGCGCGGCTGCCATGGTACTGATGTCCGCTGAGCGGGCAGAAGCACTGGGTCTGACCCCGATTGCCAAGATCCGCAGCATGGCTGTTGCTGGCTGTGATCCCGCAATCATGGGCTACGGCCCGGTTCCGGCCACCAAGAAGGCACTGAAGCGTGCAGGCCTGAAAGTTGAAGATATCGACTTCTGGGAACTGAACGAAGCCTTCGCAGGCCAGTCCCTGCCGGTCCTGAAAGACCTGAAACTGCTGGGTGTTATGGAAGAGAAGGTTAACCTGAACGGCGGCGCGATTGCCCTTGGCCATCCGCTGGGCTGCTCCGGTGCCCGTATCTCCACCACACTGCTGAATATCATGCAGGCCAAAGGCGGTAAGCTTGGTGTATCCACCATGTGTATCGGCCTGGGTCAGGGCATTGCCACTGTGTGGGAGCGCCTCTGATCGGTTAGTCCGGATCAGTAACGCTCAATCAGGAGGCCCGGCAATTCGCCGGGCCTTCCTGTTTCAGGGATTGTAAAACGGCCCGGAAATCCCAAAAAACGGTGACTGAAATCAAAGAATGGGTTGTTTTGCCATTCTTGACCCTGTAAAACAGTGAGCCTATACACAATGGCAGCCCCTGTGTTTTCCAGTTGCCTGATTTTTATGCGAGTTTACGGTTCTGTCCAGAACTTGACCGATTGATCGCCAAGGATACAGATCTCCGATATGGGTAAAAGTCTCGTTATTGTCGAGTCTCCAGCGAAAGCGAAGACCATCAACAAGTACCTGGGCTCGGATTTTATAGTTAAGTCCAGTGTTGGCCACATTCGTGACCTGCCAGTCAGTGGCAGTGGTAGCCAGTCAGACCCGAAAGAGCGCGCCAGGCAGGCCGCTGCCACCCGCAAGATGAGCCCGGACGAAAAAGCCGAGCACAAGAAGCGTAAGGCCCGTGAACAGCTGGTTGCCCGCATGGGGGTGAATCCCGATAGCGACTGGAGCGCCCGTTACGAGATCCTGCCCGGTAAGGAAAAGGTCGTCAGCGAGCTAAAGCGCCTGGCCAAGAATGCCGACCACATCTATCTGGCAACGGATTTGGACAGGGAAGGGGAAGCCATCGCCTGGCACCTTCAGGAGACCATTGGCGGCGAGCCGGAAAAGTATCGCCGCGTGGTGTTCAACGAAATTACCAAGCGGGCCATCCAGGAAGCGTTCAAGGACCCCGGTGAGCTGGATAACAACCGGGTAAATGCCCAGCAGGCGCGCCGGTTCCTGGATCGCGTTGTGGGTTACATGGTTTCGCCGCTGCTCTGGGCCAAGATTGCCCGGGGCCTGTCTGCTGGCCGGGTTCAGTCGGTTGCCGTGCGCCTGATCGTTGAGCGTGAGCGGGAAATCCGCAAGTTCGTGCCGGAGGAATTCTGGCAGCTGCACGCAGACCTGACCGCAGAAGGAACCAGGGACCCGGTTCGGTTCGAGGTTACCCGCTACAACGACAAGCCCTACCGTCCGGTTAATGATGTTCAGAGCAAGGAACATGTTGACCGTCTGAAAGCCGGTAGCTTCAAGGTGGCCAAGCGGGAAGACAAGCCAACCCGTTCACGGCCCTCTGCTCCCTTTATTACCTCGACACTGCAGCAGGCGGCGAGCAACCGCATGGGCTTCAGTGTCAAGAAAACCATGATGCTGGCCCAGCGCCTGTACGAGGCGGGCTACATCACCTACATGCGTACAGACTCCACCAACCTGAGCCAGGATGCCGTAACCGGCTGTCGCGAGTTTATTCAGAAACAGTTCGGTGATCGCTACCTGCCTGAGAAGCCCCGCGTGTACGGTAGCAAGGAAGGCGCCCAGGAGGCCCACGAGGCCATCCGGCCTACTGACGTATCCCGCAGGCCTACCGATATCAGTGGCCTGGAAAAGGATGCGGAGAAGCTTTACGACCTGATCTGGCGCCAGTTTATCGCCTGCCAGATGGCGGATGCCGAATTCCTCAGCACCTCCATCGTTGTGGCCAATGGTGACTACGAACTGCGTACCCGTGGTCGCATCGTCAAGTTCGAAGGTTTCCTGAAAGCTGCGCCCCAGTCAGCCAAGAAAGACGAAGACGTGGCGCTGCCAGACATCAAGGTAGATCAGCCCCTGGATCTCAAGAAGCTGGATCCGACCCAGCATTTCACCAAGCCTTCGCCGCGCTATACCGAAGCCAGCCTGGTCAAGGAACTGGAAAAGCAGGGCATTGGCCGTCCTTCTACCTACGCATCCATTATTTCCACCATCCAGGATCGTGGTTACGTGCGGCTTCAGAACCGCCGTTTTTACGCCGAGAAGATGGGCGAGATTGTTACCGAACGGCTGGCAGAATCTTTCCCGAACCTGATGGATTACGATTTTACCGCACGCCTGGAAGGCGAGCTGGACGAGATTGCCGAAGGCGACGTTCAGTGGAAGAAGGTGCTGAACGACTTCTACGCCAAGTTTCGTAACCAGCTCGAAAGTGCGGAAAAGACCGACGGCGGCATGCGGGCCAATACACCCACGGAAACCGACATTCCTTGCCCCAGTTGCGGCCGTAATATGCAGATCCGGGTAGCCAGCACCGGGGTATTCCTGGGCTGTTCCGGCTATTCATTACCGCCCAAGGAGCGTTGCAAGACTACCATTAACCTGGTGTCTGGCGACGAAGTGGTCAGTGCCGATGAAGACGTGGAAGGCGAGGGCGAAACCCGCCTGCTGCGCATGAAGCGCCGCTGTCCGAAATGCGGCACGGCCATGGACAGCTACCTGGTTGATGAAAAGCGCAAGCTGCACGTGTGCGGTAACAACCCCGACTGCTCCGGCTACGAAGTGGAAGAGGGAAGTTTCCGCATCAAGGGCTACGACGGCCCTACGCTGGAATGCGACAAGTGTGGTTCCGAAATGCAGCTGAAAACCGGCCGTTTCGGCAAGTACTTTGGCTGTACCAACAGCGAGTGCAAGAACACCCGCAAACTGCTGAAGAACGGCGAGCCTGCGCCCCCCAAAATGGACCCGGTGCCCATGCCGGAGCTGCAGTGCCAGAAGGTAGACGACACCTACGTGCTGCGTGACGGTGCCTCCGGCCTGTTCCTGGCGGCCAGCAAATTCCCGAAAAACCGGGAAACCCGGCCACCGCTGGTGATGGAGATCAAACCGCACCGCAAGGAAATCGACCCGAAATACGATTACCTGATGGACGCCCCGGAGAAAGACCCCGAGGGTAACCCGACGGTGATCCGCTACAGCCGGAAGTCGAAAGAGCAGTACGTTATGTCGGAACAGGATGGCAAGGCAACCGGCTGGTCCGCCTGGTACGAAAACGGCCGCTGGGTGCCGCGGGACAAGAAGAAGTGATTCTTTTTTGCCACGAAATCCACTAAAAAACACGAAAAAAGAAAACTGATTAGTCACGGACACTCACGGACCCACACGGACAAAAGAGAAAACTGTTTTTTTACTGTCCGTGAGAGTCCGTGAGTGTCCGTGGCAAAAAAAATCAGTTATCTTTTCTTCACTTTCGTGTTCTTTAGTGGATTTCGTGGCAAATGATTACTTCTTACGAAGCCTCTGAATCAGCGAAGACGTGTCCCAGCGGTTTCCGCCCATCTCCTGCACATCTCCGTAGAACTGGTCCACCAGCGCCGTTACCGGCAGTCTGGAGCCGTTTTTGCGGGCTTCTTCAAGGCAGATGCCCAGGTCCTTGCGCATCCAGTCCACCGCAAAGCCGTGGTTGAATTCGCCGTCGATCATGGTTCCGGAGCGGTTTTCCATCTGCCAGGACTGGGCCGCGCCCTTGGAGATCACGTCCACCACCTTGCGCACGTCCAGCTCTGCCTGTTCGGCAAAGTGCAGGGCTTCTGACAGGCCCTGTACCAGCCCCGCAATGGCAATCTGGTTGACCATCTTGGTCTTCTGGCCGCTGCCCACAGGGCCCATCAGGTTCAGGGCCCGGGCGTAACATTCGAGTACCGGCTTAACCTTGCTGAAATCGTCGGTACTGCCGCCGCACATGATCGTCAGCTGGCCGTTTTCGGCACCTTGCTGGCCGCCGGAAACCGGGGCGTCGATAAAGCCCTGGCCCCGTGCACGGGCCGCCTGTGCCAGTGTCTCGGCAATGCCGGCAGATGCAGTAGTGTGGTCGACCAGTGTGGCTGTGGCCGGAGCGTTGCTGATGATGCCATCCGGGGCGGTGTAGACTTCTTCCAGGTCTTTATCGGCGCCCACGCAGGTCAGTACCACGTCTGCGTTGGCGACCGCATCTGCAATGCTGTCACTGGCTTTCCCCGGATACTGTTCGGCCCACTGACGGGCCTTTTCGCTGGTGCGGTTCCAAACGCTGACGTCATAGCCGGCCCGGGCAAGGTGGCCTGCCATCGGGTAGCCCATTACTCCGAGCCCGATAAACGCGATAGTTGCCATGGTCTGCTCCTGGTTCTTGTCGGATTGGTTGAATTTGTCGTGCCATGATACGAAAAAAGCCGCTGGATTCAGCGGCTTTTTTCTGGGTGAAGCAAGCTTGCAGCTTACTTCTTCGGGTAGTCGCGCTTCGGCGAGCCGGTGTACAGCTGGCGCGGGCGGCCGATGCGGTTGGCGCCGCTGACCATTTCGTTCCAGTGAGAGAACCAGCCGATGGTGCGGGACATTGCGAAGATCACGGTAAACATGGAAGTCGGAATACCGATGGCCTTCAGAATGATGCCGGAGTAGAAGTCGACGTTCGGGTACAGCTGGCGCTGAACGAAGTATTCGTCTTCCAGGGCAATCTTTTCCAGGCGCTGGGCAATCTTCAGCAGCGGATCGTTTTCCAGGCCCAGCTCGCTCAGCACTTCGTGAGCGGTCTGTGCCATTACCTTGGCGCGCGGGTCGAAGTTCTTGTAAACCCGGTGACCAAAGCCCATCAGGCGGAAAGGATCGTCTTTGTCCTTGGCCTTGGCGATGAATTTCTCGATGTTGGACTCGTCGCCGATTTCAGCCAGCATGTCCAGAACCGCTTCGTTTGCACCGCCGTGTGCCGGGCCCCAAAGGGCGGCGATGCCGGAGGCGATACACGCGTATGGGTTGGCGCCGGTGGAGCCCGCCAGGCGTACGGTGGAGGTAGAGGCGTTCTGCTCGTGGTCAGCGTGGAGGATGAAGATCTTGTCCATCGCGTTGGCCAGAACCGGGTTCGGCTTGTAGTCCTCGCAAGGGGTGCCGAACATCATGTACAGGAAGTTCTCGGCGTAGGACAGGTCGTTACGCGGATACATGAACGGCTGGCCCATGGAGTACTTGTAGCACCATGCCGCGATGGTCGGCATCTTGGCGATCAGGCGATGGCCGGTAATCTCGCGCTGCTTGGGATCAGCCACATCCATCTGGTCGTGGTAGAACGCAGACAGGGCACCCACAACGCCGCACATAATGGCCATGGGGTGCGCATCACGGCGGAAGCCGTTGAAGAAGTTGCGCATCTGGTCGTGCAGCATGGTGTGGTTTTTGATGGTGTCGTGGAACTGCTTGTTCTCTTCAGCGCTCGGCAGTTCACCGTTCAGGAGCAGATAGCAGACCTCGAGGAAGTCGGAATGCTCGGCCAGCTGGTCGATCGGGTAACCCCGGTGCAGCAGGACGCCTTTGGCACCATCGATGTAGGTGATGGCAGATTCGCAGGCTGCGGTAGATACAAAACCCGGGTCGTAAGTGAATACGCCTTCCTGGACGAGGCCGCGTACGTCTATAACGTCAGGGCCGACGGTGCCGGAGTAAACCGGTAGCTCAATGGACTTGTCTCCCACCGAGAGCGTGGCTTTCCTGTCGGTCATGGTGCTCTCCCGTTTGATTAGCTGTGACAGCTGATTTGCATGTGTAGATGCGCCAGAAAGCGCGTATTATCGCAAAACTGGGCGCAAAATATAGGGCGTCAGCTTTTTTTGTCAATGAGCTGGGTGCGAAAAGCACCAAATTAACATCCGGTGTAAATGAGGGATATCCCGAATGACGGCGCTTTTGCCCTGAATTCCGGTTTGTCAATAATCCCTATAGATGGGGCAGGGCAGCGCCTCGCAAGGCTTTGGCGGTTGTTGCAAGTTTGTAATTACCGGGGTGTCTCCTTATAATCCGTAGCCCGGAATCGGGGATGCACCGTTTTCTTGCATGCTTCAGCGTAGCAAGCTACCGGGTTGTCATCCGCCCTCCTGAACCAATCGGTTACCGGTATCGTACTGATTCTCCGGACCTAACATACCAACCCACCGCCGCCGGTTTTTCCGGTTTCGCGGTACCAAGAGAGAGTGTGAGAGCGCTGTGAATAGCAAACGACCAGTAAATCTCGATCTCGGCAAGTTCCATTTCCCGCTGCCAGCCATTACTTCGATCCTGCATCGTATCAGCGGCATCATCATCTTTGTTGGTGTTGCATTCCTGATGTACGGCCTGGATCTTTCCCTGTCCGGGGAAGATGGCTTCAACCGGGTTAACGAACTGCTGGACAGCTTCCTGGCAAAGCTGATTATCTGGGGCATCCTGTCTGCTCTGCTTTACCACCTTGTTGCAGGTATCAAGCACCTGCTGATGGATGCGGGTATTGCTGAAGAGCTGGAAAGTGGCCGCCTTGCCGCCAAAATCACGCTTGTGGTTTCCATTGTTCTCATCATTCTGGCAGGAGTCTGGGTATGGGCATGAACAGTGTAACGAATATTGGTCGTAACGGGATTCAGGACTGGATCATCCAGCGGGTTACTGCCTACGTATTGGCTCTGTACACGCTGTTTCTCCTTGGTTTCTTCGTAACTACAGACGTGGACTACCAGGCGTGGTCTTCCCTGTACAGCCAGGGTTGGTTCAAGATTTTCAGCCTGCTGGCGCTGTTGTCCATTGCCGGGCACGCATGGGTAGGCTTGTGGACCGTATCCACCGACTACATCAAGGCAGCAATGCCGCGCTTCCTGCTGCAGGCAGCCTGCATTCTGGTGATGTTCGTATATGTCGTGTGGGGCATTCAGATTCTGTGGGGGCTTTAATCGATGGCTAACATCAAAACCATGTCTTACGACGCGATTGTTATCGGTGGCGGCGGTGCCGGTATGCGTGCCGCCCTGCAGCTGACAGAATCCGGTATCAACACCGCGTGTATCACCAAGGTCTTTCCGACCCGTTCGCACACAGTGTCTGCCCAGGGCGGCATTACCTGTGCGATCGCAAGCGCTGATCCCAATGATGACTGGCGCTGGCACATGTACGATACCGTCAAGGGCTCCGACTATATCGGTGACCAGGACGCTATCGAGTACATGTGTTCTGTAGGCCCCCAGGCTGTGTTCGAGCTGGAACACATGGGCTTGCCGTTCTCCCGTACCGAGCAGGGCCGTATCTATCAGCGTCCGTTCGGTGGCCAGTCCAAGGGTCCGGACAACCCCACCCAGGCAGCCCGTACCTGTGCCGCCGCTGACCGTACCGGTCACGCCTTGCTGCACACCCTGTACCAGGCCAACCTGAAGGGCGGCACTACCTTCCTGAACGAGTGGTATGCCGTAGACCTGGTCAAGAACAGCAAAGACGAAGTGGTTGGTGTTGTAGCCATCGAGATCGAATCCGGTGAAGTGGCTTACATCAAGTCCAAGGCCACCGTTCTCGCTACCGGTGGTGCTGGCCGTATCTACGCCTCTACCACTAACGCCATGATCAACACCGGCGACGGTATCGGCATGGCGCTGCGTGCCGGGTTCCCGGTGCAGGATATGGAAATGTGGCAGTTCCACCCGACCGGTATTCACGGTGCTGGCACCCTGGTTACAGAAGGTTGTCGGGGTGAGGGTGGTTACCTGATCAACGCCGAAGGTGAGCGTTTCATGGAGCGCTATGCTCCGAACGCGAAAGACCTGGCTGGCCGTGACGTTGTGGCCCGTTCCATGGTTCTGGAAATCCTGGAGGGTCGCGGTTGCGGTCCCGACAAGGATCACGTACTGCTGAAGCTGGATCACCTGGGTGAAGAGACCCTGAACCTGCGTCTGCCGGGTATCTGTGAGCTGTCCCGTACCTTTGCGCACGTTGACCCGGTTAAAGAGCCGATCCCGGTTGTTCCGACCTGTCACTACATGATGGGCGGTGTTCCCACCAACGTAGGTGGCCAGGCCCTGACCCAGGATGAAAACGGCAACGACAAGCCTATTCCCGGCCTGTTTGCCTGTGGTGAAGCGGCTTGTGTATCTGTACACGGCGCTAACCGTCTGGGTGGTAACTCCCTGCTGGACCTGGTGGTCTTCGGTCGTGCAGCTGGCCTGCACATTGAAGAGCAGCTGCGTGGCGGCTTCGAGGTTGATGGCGCCAGCGAAGAAGATATCAAGCGTGCCATGGCTCGCCTGGAGCGTCTGGACAGTGCCTCTGAAGGTGAGGATGTAGCCAAGGTTCGTAAGGATCTGCAGAACTGCATGCAGCTGTACTTCGGCGTATTCCGCGACGGCGAGAGCATGGAGAAGGGTATCAAGCTGCTGGAAGAAATTGGCGAGCGTGTTCGCAAGACCAAGCTGGCCGATACCAGCAAGGCGTTCAACACTGCCCGTATCGAAGCGCTGGAGCTGGATAACCTGTACGAAGTTGCCTACGCAACAGCCAAGTCTGCGATCGAGCGTAAAGAAAGCCGTGGTGCGCACGCCCGTAACGACTTCACCGAGCGTGACGACGAGAACTGGCTGAAGCACTCCATGTACTTCCCGCTGGACAAGCGTGTTGGCAAGCGTGACGTGAACTTTGCACCGAAAACGGTTCCGACTTTCCAGCCGAAAGTCCGGACCTACTAAGGGGGTATCCTGAATATGTTGGTAAGCCTGTATCGCTATAATCCGGAAACCGATAATGCCCCTTACATGCAGGATGTCGAAATCGAGATTCCTGCGGGCAAAGATCTCATGGTTCTGGATGTTCTGAACCTGGTGAAGGAAAAAGATCCTTCCATGAGCTATCGTCGTTCCTGCCGTGAGGGTGTTTGCGGCTCTGATGGCATGAACATGAACGGCAAGAACGGCCTGGCTTGTATCACTCCGGTGTCGGATGTGGTCAAGAACAACAAGCTGGTTCTGCGCCCGCTGCCGGGCCTGCCGGTTATCCGTGACCTGGTCGTGGATATGAGTCTGTTCTACAAGCAGTACGAAAAAGTTATGCCGTACCTTGTAAACGACAACCCGGCTCCGGCCATTGAGCGCCTGCAGTCGCCGGAAGATCGTGAAAAGCTGGACGGCCTGTACGAGTGTATTCTGTGTGCATGCTGCTCCACCGCTTGTCCGTCGTTCTGGTGGAACCCTGACAAGTTCATTGGTCCGTCTGGCCTGCTGCAGGCCTACCGCTTCCTGGCGGACAGCCGCGACACTGCCCAGGCAGAGCGACTGGCGAACCTGGATGACCCGTTCAGTGTTTTCCGCTGCCGCGGCATCATGAACTGCGTAAGTGTGTGTCCGAAAGGCCTGAACCCCACAAAGGCGATTGGCCATATCCGGAACCTGTTGCTGCAACGAGCCACCTGACCGGCAAAATCTGCAGCACCAGCTATACTGGTGTTCTGACACCAGTTGGTACCCTCGAAGGCCTCGCTATATGCGGGGCCTTCAACCAAAGGCTTATAGTCAAAAGTCTTATCGGGGTGCAAACTTATGCGCGCTGTCTGCTTGGGCTTATCCAGTCTGGCTGATGGCGCAGCTGAGTATAAAAATCACTGGGGACGGAAAACATCCTTGCAGGGTGTGGTGGCCAAAAGTCATGCCGTAATAACCCGTATTGACTGAGATTTACCCCTGGCCGACCATACTCGCTCCCCCGCACCAGCCCAAGGTGAGCTATTCAAAATGCACGAAAGCATCATGGAGCAGTTATGGCAGACTTCCCACCTGCAAGGTGGAAATCTGGCCTACGTTGAACAGCTTTTTGAGACCTACCTGACAGACCCCAATTCAGTTCCCGAAGAGTGGAGAAGCTACTTCGACAAGCTTCCGAGTGTTGATGGCTATAAAGGCCGCGACATCGTTCACTCGACCATCCGCGAACAGTTCGAGCATATCTCACGCAATCAGCGTTTTCTTGCCAGCAGTGGTGTGCCTGCAAGCGCCACGTCAGATGCTGACAAAAAGCAGATCCGTGTTCTGCAGCTGATCAATGCGTACCGTTTCCGTGGTCACCAGGAATCAAAGCTCGATCCGCTGGGAGTCTGGCAGCGTCAGCCTGTTGAAGATCTCGAGCCCTCGTTCCACGAACTGGGCGAGTCTGACCTGGATCTCGAATTCCAGACAGGTTCACTGAATTTCGGCTCCGAGACCATGAAGCTCGGAGACATCGTGCAAGGCCTGCGCCAAACCTACTGCGAAAGCATTGGCGCCGAATATATGCACGTGGTGGATACCCGCATCAAGCGTTGGTTCCAGCAGCGGATGGAGCCAGTACGCTCCCGCCCTGAGTACGAAGCGGAAACCCGCAAGCACGTGCTCGAGCGTCTCACCGCTGCCGAAGGCCTGGAAAAATATCTGGGCTCCCGTTATCCGGGCGTCAAGCGTTTTGGCCTGGAAGGTGGCGAAAGCCTGATTCCGTGCCTGGACGAACTGATCCAGCGGGCCGGCTCCTACGGCGCCAAGGAAATCGTGCTGGGCATGGCACACCGTGGCCGTCTGAACGTGTTGATAAACACCCTGGGCAAGAATCCGAAGGAACTGTTTGACGAGTTCGAGGGCAAGAAGCTCGCGGATTCCGGCTCCGGTGACGTGAAATACCACCAGGGCTTCTCCTCCAACGTGATGACTCCGGGTGGCGAAGTGCACCTGGCAATGGCATTCAACCCGTCACACCTTGAAATCGTATCTCCGGTGGTTGAGGGTTCTGTCCGTGCCCGCCAGGATCGTCGTGGCGATACCGATGGCAGCACTGTGCTTCCGATCGTTATGCACGGCGACGCGGCCTTTGCCGGGCAGGGCGTTGTGATGGAAACCTTCCAGATGTCCCAGACCCGGGGCTTCGGTGTAGGTGGTACCATCCACATCGTCATCAACAACCAGGTTGGCTTTACCACCAGCAAGCAGGAAGACGCCCGTTCTACCGAGTACTGTACCGACGTGGCGAAAATGGTTCAGGCGCCGATTCTGCATGTGAATGCAGATGACCCTGAAGCGGTTCTGTTTGTAACCCAGATGGCCATGGACTACCGCAACGAGTTCAAGCGGGACGTGGTTATCGATCTGGTTTGCTACCGTCGCCGTGGCCACAACGAGGCCGACGAGCCGGCTGCTACCCAGCCGCTGATGTACGACAAGATCCGCAAGCTGAAAACCACTCGCGCTCTGTACGCAGATCAGCTAGTTGAAGCCGGTGTGATCAGCGAAGACGAAGCCAAGCAGATGGAGAACGACTACCGTGACGCACTCGACAAGGGTGAACACGTGGTCAAGGCCCTGGTCAAGGAGCCGAACAAAGAGCTCTACGTTGACTGGACTCCGTTCCTGGGCCACGAGTGGACTGCCAAGTGCAAGACCAGCGTTCCCCTGAAAACCGTCCAGAAACTGGGCAAGAAACTGACCCAGGTTCCGGAAGGCTTCAGCATCCAGCGCCAGGTTTCCAAGATCGTTAACGATCGGGAAAAGATGACTGCCGGTGCCCTGTCTATGAACTGGGGCTATGGCGAGATGATGGCGTACGCCACCTTGCTGAACGAAGGTCACCCGATCCGTCTGACCGGCCAGGACGTTGGCCGTGGTACCTTCTCGCACCGCCACGCGGTACTGCACAATCAGAAGGATGGCTCTACCCACGTTGCGCTGAAAGAGCTGGCCGAAGACCAGCCGAAATTCGAAATCTATGACTCGCTGCTGTCTGAAGAAGCGGTTATGGCCTTCGAATACGGTTACAGCACCACCACGCCGAACGCACTGATTGTTTGGGAAGCCCAGTTCGGTGACTTCGCCAACGGTGCCCAGGTGGTGATCGACCAGTTCCTGACCAGTGGCGAGCACAAGTGGGGCCGTCTGTGTGGCCTGACCCTGCTGCTGCCTCATGGTTACGAAGGGCAGGGGCCAGAGCACAGCTCCGCGCGCCTGGAGCGTTTCCTGCAGCTGTGTGCCGAGCACAATATCCAGGTCTGCGTACCCACCACGCCGTCCCAGGTATTCCACATGCTGCGTCGCCAGGTGAAGCGCCCGCTGCGTAAGCCGCTGGTTGCGATCACACCGAAGAGCCTGCTGCGTCACAAAGAGGCGATCTCCGGCCTGGATGACCTGACTTCAGGTACCTTCCAGACAGTACTGCCCGAGAAAGAACCTTCTGATCCGAAGAAAGTCACCCGTGTGATCATGTGTAGCGGCAAAGTCTACTATGATCTTCTGGAGAAGAAGAAAGCGGACGAGCGTGACGATGTGGCCATCGTTCGCCTCGAGCAGTTGTATCCGTTCCCGGCAGACGATCTGGACGAAATTCTGGGCCAGTACACCAAGCTCAAGAGCGCGGTCTGGTGTCAGGAAGAGCCTATGAACCAGGGCGCCTGGTACTGCAGTCAGCACCACATGCGGCACGCACTGCAGCGCCTGAACCCGAAACTGCACCTTGAGTACGCCGGTCGTGATGCTTCTGCTGCTCCTGCCTGTGGACACATGTCTGTTCACATCGAAGAGCAGAAGAAACTGGTTAACGACGCGTTTGGAATCTGACGAGCTACCGAACTAAGGATTTGTAATGTCAACTGAGATTAAAGCCCCCGTTTTCCCTGAGTCGGTTGCCGAAGGCACCGTCGCGACCTGGCACAAGCAGCCTGGCGAAGCCTGCTCCCGTGACGAGCTGATTGTCGATATCGAAACCGACAAGGTTGTGCTTGAAGTGGTTGCACCGGCTGATGGTGTGATTGAAGAAATTGTTAAAGGCGAAGGCGACACCTGCGAAAGCGGTGAAGTGATCGGCCGATTCAAGGAAGGCGCCGCAGGCGAGTCCAAGCCTGCTGAAAGCAAGCCGGAAGCCAAGGCCGAAGCGCCCCAAGAAGAAGCCGCTGCTTCCTCCGGCGACGCTATCCTGAGCCCGGCTGCCCGCAAGCTGGCCGAAGAGAACAACGTTGATCCGGCCGCTGTAAAGGGCACCGGTAAAGACGGTCGTGTTACCAAGGAAGATGTTCAGAACCACGTAGACAGCAACAAGTCTTCCGGTGCTGCCGCCAAGCCGGCCGCTGCTCCGGCGCTGGAAGTTGCCCAGGGCGAGCGCGCCGAGAAGCGCGTTCCGATGACCCGCCTGCGTGCCAGCATCGCCAAGCGCCTGGTGGATGCCCAGCAGACCGCCGCTATGCTGACTACGTTCAACGAAGTGAACATGGCTCCGATCATGGAACTGCGCAAGCAGTACCAGGAAAGCTTTGTGAAGCGCCACGGTATCAAGCTGGGCTTCATGTCTTTCTTCACCAAGGCAGCGACCGAAGCCCTGAAGCGCTTCCCGGCCGTTAACGCGTCCATCGACGGTAACGACATGGTTTACCACGGTTACCAGGACGTAGGCGTAGCCGTATCTACCGACCGTGGCCTGGTTGTGCCGGTTCTGCGTGACACCGACGCCATGGGCCTGGCCGACATCGAGAAGAAGATTGTCGAGTACGGCACCAAGGCGAAAGACGGCAAGCTGGGCATCGAAGAGATGACCGGCGGCACCTTCACCATCACCAACGGTGGTATTTTCGGTTCCCTGATCTCCACGCCGATCCTGAACCCGCCGCAGACTGCGATTCTGGGCATGCACAAGATCCAGGAGCGCCCGATGGCGGTGAACGGCAAGGTTGAAATCCTGCCGATGATGTACCTCGCGCTGTCATACGACCACCGTATGATCGACGGTAAGGAAGCGGTGCAGTTCCTGGTTGCGATCAAGGAAATGCTGGAAGACCCGGCCCGTATCCTGCTGGACGTGTAAGCTGACACTCAACGAATTCGATAACAGGAAAGATTATGTCCGATAAATTCGACGTTATTGTCATTGGCGCAGGCCCCGGCGGCTACGTGGCCGCCATCAAGGCTGCTCAGCTGGGTCTGAAGACTGCCTGTGTAGAATCCTGGACCGGCAAAGACGGCAAAAGCCAGGTTCTGGGCGGCACCTGCCTGAACGTGGGCTGTATCCCGTCCAAGGCACTGCTGGAAGTGACTCACAAGTTCGAGGAAGCAAGCCACGACTACGAGTCCATGGGTATCCTGGCCAAGAGCGTTGATATTGACGTTGCCAAGATGATGGAGCGTAAGGATGGCATCGTTAAGCAGCTGACCGGTGGTATCGCCGGTCTGTTCAAGGCTAACGGTGTAACCCCGATCCACGGCCACGGCAAGCTGCTTGCCGGCCGCAAGGTTGAAGTGACCGATAAAGACGGCAACACCAAGACCTACGAAGCCGACAACGTGATCCTGGCGACCGGCTCCAAGCCGATCGAAATCCCGCCGGCTCCGTTTGACGGTGATTACATCGTCGATTCCGAAGGCGCGCTGGAATTTACCGAAGTTCCCAAGCGTCTGGGCATCATCGGTGCTGGCGTAATCGGCCTGGAACTGGGTAGTGTCTGGGCTCGCCTGGGTGCCGAAGTTACCGTGATCGAAGCCCAGGATACTTTCCTGCCGGTTGTTGACCAGCAGGTTGCCAAGGATGCTCTGAAGCAGTTCAAGAAGCAGGGCCTGAACATCATCACCGGTGCCCGCATGACCGGTGCTGAAGTCAAGCGCAAGCTGGTTTACGTGAACTACGAAGACTCCAAGGGCAAGCAGGAAGCCAAGTTCGACAAACTGATTGTCGCTGTTGGCCGTCGTCCGTACACCGATGGTGCGCTGGCTGAAGATTCCGGCGTAACCATGGATGAGCGCGGCTTCATCTTTGTAGACGACAACTGCAAAACCGAAGCACCGGGCGTATGGGCCGTAGGTGACATCGTTCGTGGTCCGATGCTGGCACACAAAGCGTCTGAAGAAGGCGTTATGGTTGCCGAGCGTATCGCAGGCCACAAGCCGCAGGTCAATTACGACTGCATCCCCAACGTAATCTACACCGCGCCGGAAGTTGCCTGGGTTGGCAAGACCGAAGAGCAGCTGAAAGCTGAAGGTGAAGAATACAACGTGGGTACTTTCCCGTTTGCGGCCAACGGTCGTGCCATGGCGGCAAACGCCACGGGTGGTATGGTCAAGATCATCGCAGACGCGAAGACCGACCGCATTCTGGGCTTCCACGTAGTTGGCCCTCAGGCTTCTGAAATCGTTGCCCAGGGCGTGATCGCCATGGAATTCGGTTCCAGTGCCGAAGATCTGGCCCTGACCTGTTTCGCGCACCCGACTCTGTCCGAGTCAGTGCATGAAGCGGCCTTGGCCGTTGCCGGTGGAGCGATTCACGTCGCCAACCGTCGCAAGAAGAAGTAATTCGTTATCGGATTGAGCGGGGCGCCTTTTGGCGCCCCGCTGCCGGTTACTCTCCGTACGTGGTTATCATCCATCTAAAGACGGGACATTAACTATGAATTTGCACGAATATCAGGGCAAACAGCTTTTCGCTGAATATGGCCTGCCGGTATCCCAGGGCATCGCCTGCGATACTCCTCAAGAAGCTGTAGACGCTGCCACTGAAATTGGCGGTGACGCATGGGTTGTCAAAGCACAGGTTCACGCTGGTGGCCGTGGTAAGGCCGGCGGTGTAAAGCTGGTTAAAGACAAAGAAGAAATCCGTGCCTTCGCACAGAACTGGCTGGGCAAAAACCTGGTAACTTACCAGACTGACGAAAACGGCCAGCCGGTCAGCAAGATTCTGGTTGAATCCCTCACCGACATCGACCAGGAGCTTTACCTGGGCGCGGTTGTTGACCGTGGCACCCGTCGTATCGTTTTCATGGCCTCTACTGAAGGCGGCGTGGAAATCGAGAAAGTTGCCGAAGAAACTCCTGAAAAGATCCTGAAAGCCGAAATCGATCCGCTGGTAGGCGCTCAGCCTTACCAGGGCCGCGAGCTGGCATTCAAACTGGGTCTGGAAGGCAAGCAGATCGGTCAGTTCACCAAGATTTTCCTGGGCCTGGCCAAGCTGTTTGAAGAGTGTGACCTGGCTCTGGTTGAGATCAACCCGCTGGTTATCACTCCGGCTGGCGACCTGCACTGCCTGGACGCCAAGATCGGTGTAGACGGCAACGCCCTGTACCGTCAGAAGAAAATCCACGACATGCGCGATCCTTCCCAGGAAGACGCCCGTGAAGCCGAAGCGGCCAAGTGGGAACTGAACTACGTAGCCCTGGAAGGCAACATCGGCTGTATGGTTAACGGTGCTGGCCTGGCCATGGGTACCATGGACATCATCAAGCTCGCCGGCGGCCAGCCTGCCAACTTCCTGGACGTAGGTGGCGGCGCGACCAAAGAGCGCGTTACCGAAGCGTTCAAGATCATCCTGTCTGACGACGCAGTGCAAGCCGTTCTGGTTAACATCTTCGGTGGTATCGTTCGCTGCGACATGATCGCTGAAGGCATCATCGGTGCCGTTAAAGAAGTAGGCGTTAAAGTGCCGGTTGTGGTTCGTCTGGAAGGCAACAACGCTGACCTGGGCGCCAAGGTTCTGGCTGAAAGTGGCCTGAACATCATCGCCGCCACCAGCCTGGCGGATGCCGCAGAGCAAGTCGTTAAAGCCGCAGGGGGTAAATAATGAGCATCCTGATCAACAAAGACACCAAGGTTATCTGCCAGGGCTTTACCGGCGCACAGGGTACGTTCCACTCTGAGCAAGCCATTGCCTACGGCACCAAGATGGTTGGCGGTGTAAGCCCGGGTAAGGGCGGTACCGAGCACCTGGGTCTGCCGGTGTTCAACACCGTTCGTGACGCCGTAGAAAAGACCGGTGCAGAAGCTACCGTTATCTACGTACCGGCTCCGTTCTGTAAAGACGCCATCATTGAAGCAGCCGATGCCGGCATCAAGCTGATCGTATGTATCACTGAAGGCATCCCGACCATCGACATGCTGTACGCCAAGGAATACGTTGATCGTGCCGGCGTTCGCATGATTGGTCCGAACTGCCCGGGTGTAATCACTCCGGACGAGTGCAAGATCGGCATCATGCCTGGCCATATCCACAAGAAGGGTAAGGTTGGCATCGTATCCCGCTCCGGCACCCTGACTTACGAAGCCGTGAAGCAGACTACTGACTACGGCTTTGGCCAGTCTACCTGTATCGGTATCGGTGGTGACCCGATTCCTGGCTCCAACTTCATCGATATCCTGGCCCTGCTGCAGGAAGATCCGGAAACCGAAGCTATCGTAATGATCGGTGAGATCGGTGGTACTGCCGAAGAAGAAGCGGCTGCGTTCATCAAAGAGAACGTAACCAAGCCGGTGGTTTCCTACATTGCCGGTGTTACTGCACCTCCAGGCAAGCGTATGGGTCACGCGGGCGCCATCATCTCTGGTGGTAAGGGTACTGCAGACGAGAAGTTTGCCGCCCTGGAAGACGCCGGCGTTAAAACCGTGCGCAGCCTGGCCGAAATCGGCAAGGCCCTGAAGGAAGTGACTGGCTGGTAATCAGTCCGGTTTCAAGCCTTTAACAAAACCCCCGGATTCGCGAGAATTCCGGGGGTTTTGCGTTATGTTGCCAGGCTTTTGATTCGCTTTGCTTAACGCAGGGCAGTGTTGCGTCTATAATGCCCGGTCAGCCCGTTTTCCGTGGCCGTATGTATTCTGGCCGAAACGGGCACTTTATAAACAGAAAGAAGGAGTTCGTGCTTTGAGTTCTGTCGATTCCCAGCAAAGAGTGTTGTCCGGCATGCGTCCGACCGGCAAGCTGCACCTCGGCCACTACCACGGTGTGCTGAAAAACTGGGTCAAGCTCCAGCACGAGTATGAGTGCTTCTTCTTCGTCGCAGACTGGCATGCTTTGACCACCCAGTACGACGACACCTCCGGCATCGAACAAAGCGTTTGGGACATGGTCATCGACTGGCTGGCCGCCGGCGTGAACCCGGGTTCCTCAACCATGTTCATTCAGTCCCAGGTGCCGGAACACGCTGAGTTGCACCTCCTGTTGTCGATGATCACGCCGCTGGGCTGGCTCGAGCGTATTCCAACCTACAAAGACCAGCAGGAAAAGCTCAAGGAAAAGGATCTCGCCACCTATGGTTTTCTGGGTTACCCACTGCTGCAGACAGCGGATATCCTGATGTATCGTGCCGGTAAAGTGCCAGTCGGCGCAGACCAGGTTTCCCATGTGGAGATTACCCGGGAAATCGCCCGTCGCTTTAACCATATCTACGGTCGGGAGCCCAACTTCGAAGAGCTTTCGGAAGCGGCCATCGTCAAGATGGGCAAGAAGAACGCCAAGCTTTACCGCAACCTGAAGAAACGTTACCAGGAAGAGGGCGATGTGGAAGCCCTGGAAACTGCCCGGGCACTGTTGAAAGAGCAGCAGAATATTTCCCTGGGCGATCGCGAGCGGCTTTATGGCTACATCGAAGGCGGCGGCAAGGTGATTCTGCCTGAGCCCCAGCCGCTGCTGACCCCGGAATCCAAGATGCCGGGGCTGGACGGACAGAAGATGTCCAAGTCCTACAACAACTACATCGGCCTGCGGGAAGAGCCGGACAGCGTGGCGCAGAAAATTCGCACCATGCAGACCGACCCGCAGCGGGTGCGCCGTACCGACCCTGGCGAACCGGAGAAGTGCCCGGTTTGGGGCATGCACAAGGTGTACTCAGACGAGAAGACCTGCCAGTGGGTACAGGAAGGCTGCCGCAGTGCCGGTATTGGCTGCCTGGATTGTAAGAAACCGCTGATCGATTCCATTATCGAAGAGCAGAAACCGCTGCACGAGCGGGCCAGGGAGTATGAGGGCAACCCGGACCTGGTTCGCTCCATCCTTGAAGAAGGGCGTGAGCAGGCCCGTGATGCGGCCCGCGATACCCTTGAGGAAGTCCGCGCGGCCATGGGGCTCAGTTACCGCTGAGCCAGGCCGGGCAACCCCGACCAGAGGTGAAAAGGTATGACGGACGAAAGCACGGAATTAGCTGACGCCCCGGCGGATACCCCGGTGCAGGAACCCCTTGCACGGGTGTCTGGCAAGCCCCTGGTCGACCTGCCGAAAGATCTCTACATTCCACCGGATGCACTGGCAGTTATCCTGGAGGCCTTTGAGGGGCCCCTGGATTTACTGTTGTACCTGATTCGCCGCCAGAACATGAACATTCTGGATATCGACGTCAGCGAAATCACCCGGCAGTACATGGATTACATCGGTGCCGTGGAAGCCATGCGCTTCGAACTGGCGGCGGAGTACCTGGTGATGGCCGCCACCCTGGCGGAGATCAAGTCCCGGATGCTGCTGCCTCGCCAGGAAACAGACGATGAGGATGATATCGATCCGAGGGCAGAGCTGATCCGCCGGCTGCAGCAATACGAGCGGTTCAAGCAGGCGGCAGAAGATATCGACGAAATGCCCCGCATGGAGCGGGACACCTTTGCCGGTTCTGCCGCCTTGCCGAAGTTGCCGTCGTCCCAGCCGCACCCGGATGTCGATATGAGAGAGCTTCTGCTGGCACTGCGTGGTGTACTGCAACGGGCCGACCTGTTTACCAGCCACCATGTGGAGAGGGAGCGGCTGTCTACCCGGGAACGCATGTCCCATATCCTGGCCAGCCTTCAGGGAGACCGGTTCGTGACCTTCGAAAGCCTGTTCACCATCGAAGAAGGCCGGCTTGGTGTGGTGGTAACCTTTCTGGCGACGCTGGAACTGGTCAAGGAACAGCTGATTGAAATTGTGCAGGCAGAGGTTCTCGGGTCTATTCACGTGCGCGCCCGTGCTGCCAGCTAACGGAAATCTGGAGCCATGAACGAAGAACAGTTGGACCGCATTCGTTGTATCACCGAGGCCGCCCTGCTGGCCGCCGGAAAGCCCCTGTCGCTGGATCAGCTCCGGGAGCTGTTCGACGAAGGCGATCGCCCGGCCCGGCAGGTTATGGAGCACGTGCTGGTTCTGCTGGAACAGTCCTGTGAAGGCCGCGGATTCGAGTTGAAGAAAGTTGCCAGCGGTTACCGGTTGCAGGTGAGGGAAGAGTTCGCGCCCTGGGTTGGCCGGCTGTTCGAGGAAAAGCCGCAGCGTTATTCCCGGGCGTTGCTGGAAACCCTGGCACTGATTGCCTACCGGCAACCGATTACCCGGGGCGAGATTGAAGAAATCCGTGGCGTTACGGTAAGCAGCAATATCATTCGTACCCTGCTTGAGCGAGAGTGGGTGCGGGTAGTGGGCCATCGCGATGTGCCGGGCAGGCCGGCCATGTATGCCACCACCAGACAATTTCTTGATTATTTCAACCTGACCGGGCTCGATGAGTTACCTCCGTTGTCGGAAGTGCGGGATCTCGAAGAGATCGGCCGGGAGATAGAACGCAATATGCAGGGCGAAATCGAACTCGATTCGCCCGACCAGACACTTCACTGATGCCACCGGCATCAGCTATTCAGTAAGGATGTAATACATGGCGGCATCTAGCCCCGGAAAACCAGGCGCAGCAAAGAAACCGGCCCGCGGCTACCAGGCCCTGAGTGAAGGCCCGGAGCGCATTCAGAAACTCCTGGCCCGTGCCGGTGCCGGATCACGCCGGGAAATCGAGGGCTGGATGGAGTCCGGCCGCCTGCTGGTCAACGGCCAGCCGGCGCAGCCCGGGCAGAAAGCCACCATTGACGACTCCTTCGAACTGGACGGCAAGGTTCTGGACGTAAGCTCGGCCGCCCAGGTGGTTCGCCGGGTGCTGATCTACAACAAGCCCGAAGGCGAAGTGACCAGCCGTAAAGATCCGGAAGGCCGCCCGACGGTATTTGACCGGCTGCCACGGCTGAAAGATCAGCGCTGGATTTCCATTGGCCGCCTGGATATCAACACCACCGGACTGGTGCTGTTCACCACCGACGGTGAACTGGCTAACCGGCTGATGCACCCGTCCCGCCAGATTGACCGTGAATACGCGGTGCGGGTGTTTGGCGAAGTAGACGACGCCATGCTGGAGCGCTTGCGGGAAGGTGTGTTGCTGGAAGACGGTATGGCCAAGTTTTCCGATATCGCGCCCGCCGGTGGCAGCGGCATGAACCGCTGGTTTCATGTAACCCTGCTGGAAGGCCGCAACCGGGAAGTGCGCCGCCTGTGGGAATCCCAGGGTGTGCGGGTAAGCCGCCTGAAGCGTGTCCGTTACGGGCCAATCTTCCTGCCCAGCCGTCTGACCCTGGGCAAATGGGAAGAGCTGGACCAGAAAGCGGTCGATACCCTGAGTCGCACGGTTGACCTTGCACCGGTGAGTATCCCCCAGAAAACGCCCGGGGAACAGGCTGAACACGATCGGAGACGCCGCAAGAGCCCGGGTAAATCACTGCAGCGTGCCCGCAAAGGCAGCTGGCAGGTCTCTGATTCCGCCCCGGCCCGTCCCCAACGCAAACCCCGTAGCTGACCCCTCAACGGTCCCGCCCCTGTCTGCCGGCAATCAAAATGTCCGACAAGGGGGTGGGGCCGGCAAAAGCCTGTGATAAACTCCTGCGTTTGATTGTCCCGCGTTGGCAGAGGTGAGCATCAGGTCTATGAGATTTCAGGCACCGGAAAGTCTTTCCGAACAGATCGCCCAGCATATTGGCCAGAGAATCGTTATCCGGGATCTCAAGCCCGGCGAGCGCATTCAGGAGCTGAAGGTAGCCGGAGAGCTGAACGTCAGCCGTGGCTCCGTGCGTGAGGCGCTGCTGATTCTCGAGCGCCGGCACCTGGTGGAAATCTACCCGCGCCGTGGTGCCGTGGTGTCTGACCTGACTCCGGCCTCTGTGAATGCCCTCTACGACATCTATATCGACCTGCTGTGCATGCTCGGGCGCAAGGTACTGGAACGCTGGTCCGGCGACGAGCTTGGCGGCGTCATGAGCCAGGTGCGGGAGATGCAGGCAGTCATCGACGCCCTGAACTCCCAGGCGCCAGACGCCGCCGAACGGGTGATCGAGGCTGGTTTTGGCGTCATGCGCTACGCCTACAGCCTGGTTGAAAACCCGTTTCTGGAAGAAACCCTGGAAAACTTCCGGCCCGCCATCAGCCGTACCTACTACGTGGCGCTGGATCATTTCCGCAGTGAAATTGCCGAAACCGGCACCTTCTTCCGAAACCTGGCCGATGCGGCCGTAGCCGGCGATGCCGAGCGCCTGCAGAAGGTTATCCAGGACTTCGGTGAACACCAGCGCCAACAGGTACTGAGCATTCTCACGGAGGAGAACGCCTGACATGCGGCTCAAGTCCATTAAACTGGCCGGTTTCAAATCCTTTGTTGATCCAACCACCGTACCGTTCCCGTCGAATATGACGGCGGTAGTGGGGCCGAACGGTTGTGGCAAATCCAACATCATTGACGCCGTTCGCTGGGTAATGGGCGAGAGCTCCGCAAAGTACCTGCGGGGCGAATCCATGACAGACGTTATCTTCAACGGCTCCAGCGCCCGCAAGCCGGTGGGGCAGGCTTCCATCGAACTGGTGTTTGATAACACCGAAGGTAAGGCGCCGGGCGAGTTCGTTAAATTCAACGAAATTTCGGTAAAACGACGGGTATCCCGGGAAGGCCAGTCCGAATACTTTCTCAATGGCTCCAAGTGCCGCCGTCGAGACATTACAGACCTGTTTCTGGGCACCGGCCTGGGGCCGCGAAGCTACGCCATCATCGAACAGGGTATGATTTCCCGGTTGATCGAAGCCAAGCCGGAGGAATTGCGTGTCTACATCGAAGAAGCGGCCGGCATTTCCAAGTACAAGGAACGCCGCCGGGAAACCGAAAACCGCATCAAGCGTACCCAGGAAAACCTCGACCGGCTGACCGACCTGCGGGAAGAGCTTGGCCGGCAATTGCAGCACCTGGAGCGACAGGCGGCTGCAGCGGAAAAGTACAAAACCTACAAGCAGGAAGAGCGCCAGAAAAAAGCGGAACTTACCGTACTGCGCTGGAAGGCCCTGGATAACGACCTGCAAACCTCGCGTGGCAAGATCCGCGATACCGAGCTGGAGCTTGAAAAACTCCTGACCGAGCGGGTGAACCTGGAAACCTCCCTGGAATCCCTGCGGGAAGCCCACCACGAACGCACCGAACACTTTAACCGAGCCCAGGCCCGCTACTACGAAGCCGGCGCGGATATTGCCCGTATTGAGCAGAGCATCGAACACCAACGGGAACGCAGCCGCCAGACCGCTGCCGAGCTGGACCAGGCCATGGCCAACCAGCGGGAACTGGCCCGGGAGCTGGAACAGGACGAAGACAAGCTGGCTGGCATCCAGGAAGAACTGGATATGCTGGAGCCCGAGCAGGAGAGCCTGGCCATCCGGGCCGAGGAATCCGGCGAGAAGCTCCAGCAGGCCGAGGATGCCATGAGCGACTGGCAGCATCGCTGGGATGAATTCAGCACCCGATCCGCCGACGCTCGCCGCCAGGCAGAACTTGCCCAGTCCCGCATCCGTTCGCTGGAAGACGCCATCGAGCAGCTGCGCAACCGCAAACAGAAACTTCACGACGAAAACGAACTGCTGGAAGGCCAGCTGGACCGGGCAGAGCTGGAAGACCTGCTGGAACAGCAGGAAACCCTGGAGCTCCAGCGGGAAGAAGCCCAGGAGCGTATTCAGTCTCTGCAGGATGACGTTTATAACGCCCGCCAGAAACTCCGCGATGCCGAACAGCAGGTACAGGAGCATCGCCAGCGGGTGCAAAGCCTGCGGGCTTCCCTGGAGTCCCAGCAATCCCTGCTGGACGAACAGATGGGCAGCCAGGACGATGCGCTGCAACAATGGCTTTCAGATAACGGCCTTTCCGATGCGCCCCGGCTGGCGACCCGCCTGGCGATCGAAGACGGCTGGGAGTTTGCCGTTGAGCAGGTAATAGGCCGGTTCACCCAGGGCCTTTCGTTGCCCGGCTTTGATCAGCTGACGGGCGCGCTGGAACAGGCTCCCAGAGGCCTGGCTGTCGTTTCGGAAAATGGCCATGGCAGCCCGGAAAGCTCCGGGCTTGCCGCCAGGGTATCCGGCGTTCCGGCGCTGGATGCCATGCTGGCAAACATTGATGTGGCGGAATCTGCCGCTGACGCACTCGCGCGCCGTGAGCAACTGGCGCCGGCCGCCAGCCTGATTACCCGTGAAGGGATCTGGGTTGCCCGGGACTGGGTACTGATGCCGGATTCCGACGCCGGCCAGGTGGGCGTGATTGAGCGCCAGAAAAAGGTCACCGAGCTTGAAGCCCTGCTGGCGGAAGCCGAAGAACAGCTAGAAACCGCTAGCGAACAGCTGGAACTTTTGCAGGAGCAGGGCGAACGGGCAGAGACCGCCCGGGAAGAGGCCCAGGCCAGAGTCAGTGAAACCGAGCGCGACCTGGCAGCGCTGGCATCCCGCGCCAGCGGCCTGAAAGCCCGGGCAGAACAGATTGATGACCGGCTGTCCCGCATTCGCGACGATATCGAAGAAGTGACCGCGAGCCTGGAAGACCAGCAGGAAAGCCTGCTGGAAGCCCGGGAGGAATGGGATATCGCGCTGGCTTCCAGTGAAGACTCCGATGAAGAGAAAGAGCGCCTGCTGGAACAGCGGGATAGCCTCAGGGAGAACCTTGACCGCTTGCGCCAGGATGCCCGCCACGACCGGGACCACACCCACCAGCTTCAGCTGCAACTGCAAACCCTGCAAAGCCAGCGTGACGGCCTGAAACAGACCATTGACCGGATGCAGCTCCAGAGGGAGCGCCTGGAAGAACGGCTGGACGTGCTCCGGGAAGCCCGGGTAACCGCCGAAGAGCCCGTGGAAGACCTGCAGATGCAGCTCGAAGGCCTGCTGGAGCGGCGGCTGGCGGAAGAAGAAAAGCTGGGTGCCGCCCGGGATGCCCTGGAAGATATCGACAGGGAAGTGCGGGATCGGGAGCAGGGCCGCAGCCGTACCGAACACGTGGTGCAGGACGTCCGTGCACAGCTCGAAAAGCTCAAGATGGAATCCCAGGCGCTGGAGATTCGCGCTGGAAATTATATTGAACAACTCAGAGAGTTAGACGTTAAACTTCAGGTGGTACTTGAGCAATTGCCAGAGGACGCCGAGGAAAAAGTCTGGGCCGAAGAGCTGGAAAAGATCGGCAATCGCATCCAGCGGCTCGGGGCCATCAACCTGGCTGCCATCGAGGAGTACCAGGTTCAGGGTGAGCGCAAGAACTACCTGGATGAGCAACACAATGATCTGATGGAAGCGCTGGAAACCCTGGATAATGCGATCCGCAAGATCGACCGGGAAACCCGTCAGCGTTTCAAGGAAACCTTTGACCAGGTGAACGGTGGCCTGCAGGCGTTGTTCCCGAAAGTGTTCGGGGGAGGTAATGCCTACCTGGAGCTGACCGGGGAAGACCTCCTGGAAACCGGCGTCGCCATCATGGCCCGGCCCCCGGGTAAGAAGAACAGCACCATTCACCTGTTGTCCGGTGGTGAAAAGGCCCTGACGGCCATTGCCCTGGTATTCTCCATTTTCCAGCTCAACCCGGCGCCTTTCTGTATGCTGGATGAGGTTGATGCCCCGCTGGATGATGCCAACGTTGGCCGGTACGCCAATATGGTCAAAGAGATGTCCAAACAGGTACAGTTCATCTACATTACCCATAACAAGATCGCTATGGAGCTGGCTGACCAGTTGATGGGGGTGACCATGCACGAACCGGGCTGTTCGCGACTGGTATCGGTAGACGTAGACGAGGCAGCGGCCCTGGCCGAAGCCTGACGGGTTGGCGAAAAAGCCGCCAACCATGACAATAACGCCATCTGGGCCCGGTGTGCGTTGTATTCATTACGGGCTTTTCTTAGAGTAGCAACGTTCCGAACTGCAAACAGGACAGCAGCTTATGTCACTTAGGGAATGGTTAATCGCCATAGGTACCCTGGTAATTATTGTAATCGTGGTCGACGGTATCCGTCGTATGCATCGCGCCCGCAAGGAATCCATGGCGATTTCTTCTGGCATGGGTGCCGATGAACTTAAAGAGTCCCCGCTGGATGACGACTACAACCCGGAACTGCCGAATGGCGGAGCCCGCATAGTTTCCCGGGGTAACCTGGAAGAGCGGGGCTATGTCACCCGCGACACCTCCGAACCGGACGGTTATGACGATGACGTGGAACCTGAAACAGGCTGGGGTGCCATTGATGATGAGCCCGAAGAACCTGTTCAGACACGTGTGCAGTCCCGGCCGGAACAGCCCCGGGAGTTTGCGGAGCCGGAGCCGATGGTTGAGCCGGAGCCCGAACCCGCCCCTGAGCCACAACCGGAAGTGCGCCAGCCGTCACGGCCGGTCAAGGAGCAGGAGCCTCCGGTTGTCACCTCCGAGGTGGAAGAAGATACCGCCCGCAGGGAGCCTGTGAAACCCCGTGGTAACCAGCCTCTGGCCGGTGCCAACCGCCCGGAAGCCCGGGAAGTACTGGTCATCAACGTGTTGTCCCGCAGTGGCGAGGAGTTTTCGGGCCCGGTCCTGAAAAAGCTGTTTGAAGCCTGTGGCCTGGAGCACGGCGACATGGATATTTACCATCGCCACGAAGGCTCCGATACCACCACGCCGGTGCAGTTCAGTGTGGCTAACGCGGTAGAGCCGGGCACATTCCGGCCGCAGGACATGCCCGGGATGAAAACGCCGGGTATCAGCTTTTTCATGAGCCTGCCCGGGCCGTCAAATGCCATGCAGGCATTCGAATTCATGCTGGAAACTGCCCAGACGGTGGTCCGCAACATGGGTGGCGAGCTGAAAGACGAGCGCCGCAGTGTGATGACACCGCAAACCATCGAGCACTGCCGCCAGCGCATCCGTGAATTTGAGCGAAAACAACGTTCCCATCGGGCCTAACACCCAGCCAGGACTCCCGACCTGATGACCAAAGCTTCTGCAGAAATCCAGCAGCGCGTAGCTGAGCTACGCGCCAATCTTGAAGACCACAATTACTACTACTACGTTCTGGACGAGCCCAGAATCCCCGATGCCGAGTACGACCGGCTGTTCCGGGAGCTTCAGCAACTGGAGCGGGAACATCCGGAGCTGGCTTCTGACGACTCGCCTACCCGCAGGGTAGGCAGCACCCGCGACACCAGCTTCGCCGAAGTGACCCACCGGCTGCCGATGCTGTCGCTGGACAACGCCTTCAGCGAAGATGAACTGCGGGACTTCGACCGCCGGATCCGCGACCGCCTGAACACCGAAGACTCCATTGAGTACGTCTGCGAACCCAAGCTCGATGGCCTTGCGGTCAGCCTGCATTACGAGAACGGATTGCTGACCCGCGCTGCCACCCGGGGCGATGGCTATACCGGCGAAGACATCACCGCCAACATCCGAACGATTCCGTCTGTACCGCTGAAGCTTCGGGGCAGCGGCTATCCGGAGCTGGTAGAGGTGCGTGGCGAGGTGTACATGCCCAAAGCCGGGTTCGAGAAGCTGAACCAGCGGTTGGCGGAGCAGGACGAGAAAACCTTTGTGAACCCGCGTAATGCCGCCGCCGGCAGTCTGCGCCAGAAGAAATCTACCGTCACCGCCAAACGCCCGCTGGAGTTCTGCGCCTACAGCATGGCAGTAACGGACGAAAGTGTGCTGCCCGGCACCCACTGGGACAGCCTTCAGCTGGTGAGCGACTGGGGTTTCCGGATCAACCCGGAAATGCGCAAGGCCGAGGGTGCGGAAGCCTGCTTGCAGGCCTACAACGAGCTGATGGAAAAGCGCGACAGCCTGCCTTATGAAATCGACGGTATCGTGTTCAAGGTGAACCGGCTGGATCTCCAGCAACAGCTCGGGTTTGTCTCCAGGGCACCGCGCTGGGCCATTGCCCACAAGTTCCCGGCCCAGGAAGAGCTGACGGTCATTGAAGACGTCGAGTTCCAGGTGGGCCGCACCGGCGCTGTGACCCCGGTGGCACGCCTGAAACCGGTGTTTGTCGGCGGTGTCACGGTTTCCAACGCGACCCTGCACAACATGGATGAAATCCGCCGTCTGGATGTGCACATCGGCGATACCGTGTTCATTCGCCGGGCAGGCGATGTGATCCCGCAGGTGGTGAAGGTGGTGCCGGAAAAACGCCCGGCTAACGCACCTTCCGTTGAAATGCCGGCCCATTGCCCGGTTTGCGGTTCCGACATTGTCCAGATTGAGGGTGAGGCGGTAGCACGCTGTTCCGGCGGCCTGTATTGCCCGGCTCAGCGCAAAGAAGCCATCCGCCATTATGCGTCCCGCAAGGCGATGGATATTGAAGGTCTTGGCGACCGGCTGATCGAAGTGCTGGTAGATGAAGGCATGGTGAGTACGGTGGCGGATCTGTACCGGCTGACCAAATTCCAGCTGGCCAGCCTTGAGCGCATGGGCGACAAGTCTGCCGGAAATCTGGTGGCGGCTATCGACCGTTCCCGTAACCCGGTGCTCTGGCGCTTCCTGTATGCGCTGGGCATCCGGGAAGTGGGGGAGGCCACGGCCAAGTCCCTGGCTTCCTATTTCGGAACCCTGGAGGCCATTGCCGGGGCGGATGAGGAAGCCCTGCAACTGGTTCAGGATGTCGGCCCGATCGTGGCTGGCCATATCCGCAGTTTCTTTGACCAGCCCCACAACCAGGAAACCCTGCAAGCGCTTAGAGACGCCGGTGTCACCTGGCAGGAAGAGCAAGTAGTGGCTGCGGAAGAACAGCCGCTGGCGGGTGAAACCTGGGTGCTCACCGGCACCTTGTCGCAAATGACCCGTGACCAGGCCAAAGAAAAGCTGGAACGGCTGGGGGCGAAGGTAGCTGGCAGCGTCTCCAAAAAGACCGCTTGTGTGGTGGCGGGAGAAGCGGCCGGCTCCAAGCTCGCAAAAGCCGAGCAACTGGGGGTGCCGGTACTGGACGAAGATGGATTGCTGGCCCTGCTCAAGGAGCACGGCTTAGAGGCCTGAAGCCCGCCGGCCGGTGAATCTGAGAACTCGCGCAGATCCCCCGGAGAACAAATTGGCTACCATGGCGTTGACCTGTAACGGTGTGTAAACCGGTTAGCTGTACCCAACCGGACACCGCCATAACAACAACGTCTTGAAACGGATTTTTGCATGCGCGCCGATTTGTTCTCCCGCACTTTTTCGACGGGCCGGCTTGCGGCCCTGGCTCTGGTTGCCCTGGCCGCGGCCGGCTGTAAAACCGAAAAGGATCCGGACGACCCCACATTACTGGGCGCACCGCCTACCACGGCATACATCGGCGTTGAGTACTACTACAACTGGGGTGCCTACGGCGGCGAAGGCATCCTCGATTATTCCCTCACCAATGCACCGGCCTGGCTGGCCCTGGAAGATACCAGCAACAAGGCCCGGCAGGGCGTCATCATGCGCGGTGTGCCGGGGCTGACCGGCGGCGAGCGCGGCCTGGACGACCTTGGCAAAACTGAAGATATCGATATCGTGACCACTGATGGCCGCAGGGCCGGGTTCCAGCCGTTTGATATCGAAGTGAAGCACAACCTGGTTTCAGTGGAGGCACCGGAGTTTACCGAAGGTGAACTTCTGGAGATCAGCGCTCCGAGGGGTGAACACTGTGCATTGCCGGAGCTTGAGCCGGAAGGCGCCCACAGTGTTTCCGAAACGGCTGCCCAGCCAACCCGCCGGGTGTATGCCAAAGTCCGGCTTGAACGGCCATCTGTTACCCGAGTTTCCATTGCCTTCCAGCTGGAGTCGGATTTCACCTGTGAAGATCCCGTTGGAGCTATTTCCCGGGAATGCCATTCCGCCGACAGCAATATGGGCCGCGCGATTGTCGGGCAGGACATTGTGGCTCTTGGCAGCGGCTCGGACCATCCGGTTGATGAAGAGGGCAATGAGCTGGGCTATGTAACGTACCAGGAAGGCCCCGAAGGCTTCTACGACCGGGGTGTCGTTACCCTGGAGCCTGGTGTCAGTGAATGCTATATCCCGCTGGAAGTGATTGATGACAAGGTGGCGGAACCCACCGAGCAGGCTCGACTGGCCCTGACGGAGGTTCGCCAGGGCCTGGCGTCTCTTGGCAATAATAACGCCGGTATCAGCACCAACCTGGCCATTGCCGATAACGAACCGATGGTTGCCCTGCGAACCCTGAACGGCGGCACCAGGGACACGCTGAATGTTGACCCGGAGGTGACCGATGTAACCGCTGCCGGTTACAACGAGGCGCAGGTTTACGCTGCTATCCTGACTGGCGAGCGGGAAGGGCAGGTAAATGTAAAACTGACGGTTAGCGAACAGGGTTCTACCGTTGGAACCGGAGATTTTGTGATTGTCCAGGCCCCCGAGACTCTTCAGGGCCTTACGCTGGATCCTGAGCCCGGGACTAATGAACTGGTGTTCCCGCCAGGCGTGAACGAGGTGCAGTTCAGTATTACCGCGAAGGACTACGCAGACACCGCCGAAAGCCTGCATGACCGCCTCGCGATCCTGGTTGTCGATGTGAAGGGACAGGCCGGCCTCGAGAACTTTGCCCGGGGCGAGAGCGACGAGCTGATGACCCTCAGCTTTAACCGACAGATAACGCCGCTGACCTGGACGGATGGATTTGTGCCTACAGACATGGCCACTGGCTCGCAGGGTGAACTGTATGTGGCGGGTGGCTCCGATGATGTATTGCAGGTGCGGATCTACGACCAGAAAGGCCTGCAGTCGGGCTCCTCGCTTGAATTGAATGGCGGCGCAACGGTAGCGGCCACGGAGGTGTACCTGGCACTGGGTAATCGAACCGAGCGAATTGACGGTCGCAGTATAACCTACGAGGAGTTGGCGGTAGCTTATTCTGATGCTGGAGAGGCTGTCGTCGAGTTATACCGTAAAGACGGGGATACCGGTGTCTACGGACCGGTATTCGACAGCTACCGGCTTGCGTTTGGCTCCTCCGGTAATGATGTTGTAAAACGAGTGGGCTATCAGGGCACCAATGGCAACCTGGTGGTTGCCGGTGAATCCGACGGCGCCTGGGGTGGGCAGAGCAATTCCGGTGGCATCGACACCTTCCTGGCGGTGGTTGAAACCATCGGTGGGGAACTCAAGCTGAAGGAGGTCCGCCAGGAAGGCTCAACCGGCAACGACCGGGTAGCCGGCGCCAGCACCGAGTTCTCAACTCCTATGCTGTTTGGCTACGCACCCGGCGTGGTTGATGGCAACGGTGCTGTGGGTCCGTTCTTCTATTCGGGCACGGCAGACGGCGCGGTATACGGTATTGGTGGTGATGCCTCGGAACAACTCCGCCACGGCTTGTATGCAAACAGTACCGCATGGCTGATCGGTGACGGCCCCTGGAGCTACAGTGTTACCGAAGTGGAAGAGGGCGATAACGAGCTGGAGCGGACAACAGGTGCAACGGCCGGGTTTGTGCTGGGCTTTACCAGTACCGGTGTGCCCAAGACTGCGTTCACCATTGCCTCCGTTGCAGACGCCGCTGTGAACTCCCTGGACAAGGGCGTAGCACTGGCAAGTGATGTGATTGCTGCCGGAACGCTGGATGGTGGCCAGGGCCTGTTAGCACGGGTGACCACCCAGAAGGATCCGGAGCTTTATCAGAGCTGGCAAAAAGCACTGGCGGAGCCGGGTGTGCAGTTCCTGGGCCTCGGCAACTACCGGGATGATGAGATTGTGGCGCTGGTGGATTCCGATGCCGGACACCAGGTTCTTCTGTTCAGCCCGGAAGGGCGTCTGCTGACGGCTCCGGCTGATAATCCATGAAGAGTGGTCGGGTTATCCTCGGCCGCCAGTCAGTCCGGCTTGGGGGTATAACCTCGAGCTTTCCACCCGGCGGATCAGCGGCTCCGGCAAGCTCAATGGCTGGCCGGTTATCCGGTCCGCCAGGTACTCTGCCATCAGTGGTGCCCAGGTCAGGCCCTTGCTGCCGTATCCGGTCAGCAGGTAGGCGCCCGGCACTTCCTGCCCGTTTTCATCCGTGAGTTCGCCAGCCACCGGCTGATAATCATGGCTGGCGCAACGGAAAGAAACCCGACCTGCAAGCTCGCTGGCATCAGACCCATGGTCGCCCATGACGGCAGGCAGCAGCTCTGCCAGTTGATCGATATTTTCCTGGTGGCTTTCCAGTGTAACGTCCGGGTTGTTGTCTCTCAGATCAAAGGTCGCACCGGTTACTGCGATTCCACTCATGGCCGGGTTCAGGTACTTGGTTCCACAGATGACCGCCTCTGGCAGGTTGTATTTTTCTGCGGGCAAGCAGGTGACCTGTCCCCGGATAGGCTTCAGCCTCAGTTTACCGTTGCCCGGGTTCAGGCTGGCGGACTCGTGACCGCCTGCAATCACCAGCATCGCTGCGCTCAGCCGCTGGCCTTCCTGACTTTCAATCGTCCAGCCTTTGCCGTCAGACCTCACCGTGCGTACATTGAAACCAAATACCTGTTGGATTCCCGGGTGGTCGGCAAGGGCAGCGCAGGCCTTTGCCGGCTCAAGCCAACCAGAACCAGGAAACCACAGGCCGCTGGCCGTTACCTTCAGGCCGGCGCGCTTCGAACCTAGCTCTTCATCCACCGGTTCCAGCAGTTCGACCGGGTACTGGCAGCGTTCAAGGAATTTCTGCTGACGATGCTGCTCCTGCTCGTTGGAGGCCAGCTGCAGCAGGCCAGTGGGGTGCCAGAACTGTCCGGCCCAGCGCCGGTAATAGCGCTGGCTGAAACTCAACGCGGTTGCGGCCAGTTCGGTCTGGGCATTGTATTCCACGCCCAGTTTCACATAGAGCGCGCCTTGGGCATTACCGGAGGCACCGGCGCCGGGCTGATCGGACCGGTCAATCAGCACAACAGGAACCCCCCGTTCCGCTAGGTTGCGGGCGAGGGTGGTGCCGGCAATTCCGGCACCGATGATCGCCACTGTTGATCGGTAAGCTGTTCCGGAGCCAGCCCCGGAAGCCTCAAGCTGGCCGGTCAGCATTTCCCGCTTGCGACCGAAGCCCGGTACCTTTTGCATGGAAAACCCGGCATCGATCAGTGCCCGGCGCACCCGACCCACAGAGGTGAAGGTGGCCAGCGTGGTGCCGGGTTTGCTGTGGTTGCGAATCTGGCCGATGGCGTCTTCCAACCACATCTCCGGATTCAGCGACGGGGCAAAGCCGTCCAGGAACCAGGCATCCGCCTGGAAGGAGAGGTCTCGCCAGGCATCCAGAACATCACCGAAATACAACGTCAGCCGGATTCGCCCGCCCGCCATTACCAGCCGGTGAGTTCCCTGAATCAGTGGTGGGTAATGGGCGATGAGTTCGGCAGCCTGGGAGGCAAGCTCCGGCCAGAATGACAGGGCTTTTTCCAGGTCACTCCGGGTCAGGGGAAACCGTTCCACAGACACAAAGTGCAGAATGGCAGAATCATCTTTCGGCCGGCAGTTGAACCACTCGGCCCAGGCGGCCAGGAAGTTCAGACCGGTACCAAAGCCGGTTTCCGCAACCACAAAATGACGGTTATCGGCCAGCTCAGCAAAGCGCTCCCGGAGCCGGTTGCGGCCGATGAATACATAGCGGGTTTCTTCCAGCCCGTTGTCGCGACTGAAGTACACATCACCAAAGCGGGCAGATTCCGGCACACCATCGCGCCAGACAAGATCCGCCGGCTCCATGGCCGGCGGCAGAACAGGGTTGGTCATAGAGTCAGTCTTCGGCAGCAGCCCGGGTTACCTGCTCGATGATCACAGAGCGAACGGGCACATCGGCCATGCCACGAACGCGGGCCGTTTTAACACCGGCAATGGCGTCCACCACATCCATGCCTTCTGTGACTTTGCCAAATACCGCATATCCGGCACCGTTGGCGCCCGGGTTCAGGTAGGGATTGTCGACCACGTTAATGAAGAACTGGGAGGTAGCGGAATCCGGTGCGCTGGTGCGGGCCATGGCAATGGTGCCCCGCTCGTTAGGCAGCTCGGCCGAGGCCTCGTTAACAATGGCCTCTTCGGTGGACTTGCGGGACATGTCTTCAGTAAATCCGCCGCCCTGAATCATGAAGTCGGCGATTACGCGGTGGAAAATCGTGCCGTTGTAGAAGCCTTTATCGACATAGCCCAGAAAGTTTTCGACCGTTTTCGGGGCGACATCCGGGCGCAGCTCCAGAGAGAAATCACCGTGAGAGGTTTCAAACCGCACTTCCGGGCGATCGTTGGAAGGCTCTTCTGCCTGCACCGGAGCGGCAGTCATCAGGGGCAGTGCGAGGGCAAACAGGACGGGCTTCACATTAAACAGGCTTTTTACGGTATTTGTCATTTCAACAGTACTCGCGGTTTCAGGAATGGATCGCTTGGCTGACATAATGTCTGAAATCGTAACCTGTGCACAATTCTAACAGATACTTAACCATTGAATGCCCACGATGGTAGACAGTTGAATAAGCTGGGTTATCCTTCAAATGTGTAGATTTGAAAGTCATGTTGCCGATTCGGGTTGTACGGTAATCACTTTGAATACAGGAGAAGTCTGGTGAGATTCCGTTTATTAACGCAGGCTGGTGCGGTGGCGTCTGCCTTCGCCGTCTTTGCCGTTTCCTCGCCAATGGCCTTGGCTTCAGAGCAGGAAAACTGGAGCTACACACCGGCGTTTCTGCCGGTATCAGAAGCCGGTATGTCTGCGGTGTCCGCTCACGGCAGTGTGCGGTTGCAGGAGTTGCTGCGGGCGGGTGGTGGCACCCAGCCGGCCCATCTCGAGAGCCCGGATTATGTCACCCGTGTGAATGCGCCATCCGGTGAGGTTACGGCAGACAGCCTTGCGGACTTGGGTACTGCCGGTGTAGACGTGGCCAATGTCCTTGAAGACCTGCTGGCGTCGCTACCCGATTTGCTGGACATGGACTTCAAGATTGTCGGCATCAAATACCGGCCGGGCGAAGAGGTCGTCACTCTGGGCAGTGATGGCGCAATTCATGTTGCCTTCCCGGAGACCGTGGACCTGGTCAGCATCGAAAATCTTAACGTAGGCGGTGGAGACGGCCCGCCACTAGGCGATATCAACCTCTATGATCTAAGCTTTCACCGGGATTCCAGAATCCGCATCCAGGGAGAATAATGCTCAGCCGGGTGCGGTTCGTTCGTGCCGGGCCGGGTTGTACGGTTGAAACTGTACCAGCGGGAGCGTTTGCCAGTGAAAGTACACAAAGGGTTTGAGGAAAAGTCCCGGCTTGGCCGGTTGCTGATCAACCGGGGTTATATCTCGGAAGGCCAGCTGGAAGCCGGCCCGTCCTTTATTGATAGAGTGCCGTTTTCGTATTTCTGACGGGACAGTTTCATGCCTTTGAATGTGTGGGTGCTGGTAGCGGCTCAGGCGCTGGCCATGTGCACGGCTCCTTTTATCGTATTTATCGGAAGTATTCAGGGGCGGCTGCTGGCGCCGGCACCGGAACTGGCCACCTTGCCGGTAGGACTGGTGGTGGTCGGCACAGTTCTGGCTATCAAGCCGGCTACCTGGCTGATGGAGCGGGTAGGGCGCAAGCAGGTGATGTTGCTGGGCACGCTGGCCGGCATGATCGCTGGCGGGCTGGGTATGTTTGCCTCCTGGCAATCGGACTTTGTCACCATGTGCCTTGCCGCCGTTATCGGTGGCTCCGGGTTGGCGGTGGTGCATCAATACCGGTTTGCGGCCATGGAATCGGTAGCTTCGGACATGGCGGGTACAGCGGCCGCCAGGGTATTGCTTGGTGGCCTGGTAGCTGCCTGGCTCGGGCCGGAAGTTGCCGGACTGGGTAGTGGTACCGGCGAACGTTTTCCATTTCTTCTGAGCTGGGCCGGACTGGCGGTGGTGCAAGCCATGGCCCTGGTTGTGGTGGCGGTCGGTTATCGGCCTTCCGGGGAACGGGTGGCCGAGACTGTCGTGGGTGGTGGTCGCCCCATGCGTGAGATTCTCGCCAATCCCCTGGTCTGGACCGCCATCAGTGGTGCAGCCATTGGTTATGCGGTGATGAGCTTTATCATGACTGCAACGCCCCTGAGCATGACGGAAATGGCCGGGCACGATTTTGACGACGCCAAGCGGGTAATCCAGCTGCACATCATGGCCATGTACCTGCCGTCTCTTATCTCCGGATGGCTGATCCGGGTGGTGGGCATCCCCTTGATGATGACTGTCGGCTTGCTGGCCTATCTGGGGTGTATTCTGTTGGCCGCGGCAGGCATCAGCTTCCACCATTATTTATGGGCCCTGATCCTGCTCGGGGTGGGCTGGAACTTCCTGTTTGTTGGCGGCACCACCCTGTTGCCTCAGGGCTATCGGGATTCAGAGCGATTCCGGGTACAGGGCCTCAATGACATCATGGTATTCAGCGCCCAGGCCACGGCGGCGCTGAGTGCCGGAGCCGTTCTGACAGCCCTGGGCTGGGCTTCGCTGTTAATGGTTGCCGTGCCGCTGCTAGTACTGCACGCTTTGTTGATGGCAGCCTGGCTGCTCAGGCGCCAGCCGGCAGGGGCAGGTGGCCGGTCTTCACCCAGATAACGGTTTCCTGGTCTACGAACGGGTGATGCTGGCTCAGGTGCGGGCTGCGCATCCAGGTGCCTTCCGGGTAACGGCCGTGTTCATCGCAGAACTCGCCAGACAGCACCAGAATTTCCTCGCCACCAAAGTGCCGGTGGGGCTGGAAGACCTCATTGGCCGGCCATTTCACCAGGGCCACATGCTCATGCTCGAAATCGTGCAGGGGCATTACCTGCAGCCCGCCAATGCCCGGTAACCATTCAGCCTGATTGGTGTCGACACGAACGGTTGCGGTGTCCCTCGGATCAAACTGATGCAGCTTCACCAACAGGGTGCAACCTTCTTCGCTGAAGGGCGCGTGGCCAGTGCCGGGCGGGTTCCGGAGATAGGTGCCGGCCGGGTAATGGCCGGTCTCGTCGGAGAATACGCCCTCCAATACCAGGATTTCCTCGCCCAGTGGGTGCTCATGCCGCTTGAAGGAAGAACCGGGTTTGTAGTGAACTATGCTGGTGGCATGGCCACGTTCGGCCTCTTCCCGTGCCAGCGGCTTGCGCTCCACACCCGCCGCCGGGCTGGGTTGCCATTCCTGTTCGCGGGTATGAACAACCACTCGCTGGGAGAAATCCATATTCAGCATGAAAAACCTCGAATAAGTGCTATTTGATCAGTGCCTGAACGTCCCGGAACCTGGGGTGGCGACAGTCTACCATCCACTCGAACGCTACCATCTCTGTGGTAACTATCCGGGCGCCACTCTGGTGCAGGCGGTCCAGCGCTACGTCCCGGTCGAAATCATTCCGGGAGCCGGTTGCATCCGCAACCACCCAGACCTTGTAACCGGCATCCAGAAGGCTCAGGGCCGTTTGCAGCATACATACGTGGGTTTCGCAGCCTCCGATGACAATATGCTGGCGGCCTTCAGGCAGGGCATCAATGAGCCCGTCCGGGCAGGCATCGAAATGGTATTTGCTGACGGTGTGGTGGCAAAGCTCCCGAACACTTTCCACGTTCGGGCCCAGCTTGTCCGGAACCTGCTCCGTGGCGATGACCGGCACCTCCAGCAAGCCCGCAATTGTCGCCAGCAGGGTGCAGCGGTCGACCACCTCCATTCCCTGACTGATTGCAGGCATCAGCCTGGCCTGTACATCGACAAGAAGCAGGGTGGACTGTTCGGCTTTCATTAACATAAAGAGGCTCCGGATATTGTGGGTGTTTGATGACAAGGATAGCCAATTTAGTCGCCGGAAATCCGCCAACACGGATTTTCAGGATTTTTTTAAAGGAATCGCTTCATTGCGGTTGCCAAACGCCAGCAAAACTATTAAAGTTTGCGCCCTCAAATGAGCGACAACGTAGCTGATTTGAAACAGTTTATTGGAGAGGTGGCCGAGTGGCTGAAGGCGCACGCCTGGAAAGTGTGTATACGTTAATAGCGTATCGAGGGTTCGAATCCCTCCCTCTCCGCCAATAAAAGAACCCCGGCAGAAATGCCGGGGTTTTTATTGGGCTGAATAATCCCTCCAGCAGTAAGCATTAACCGCTACCCCGCACCAAACACCCCCACAAAACTGACATCAGTCAAATTGCCACCCGCCCCCTGAATTTTCTAACTTGTTCTCCATGCCAAGGAAATGAAATATCTTCCAAAACCGGAGAATCAGAATGAAAAAACACCAACTTGCATTGTTCATCGCTGCGGCCGCCGGGCAGGGCATTACGCCAGCCCGGTGGACTGCAGTATGAAGACCCCCGCCGTTACCGTTACGCTGGCCAGTAAGGTGGTCAGTGCAATGATATTGGCCGCCATGCGGTCGTTCCCGCCCAAAGCCTTCACCATGATAAAACTCGCCGCTGCCGTCGGGCTGGCGAAGAACAGGAACATCAGGCCCAGCTCCCGGCCTTCGAATCCCGCCAGCCAGGCCGCCAGTGTGCACAGGGCCGGCAAACTCACCATTTTCCATACCGACGCTCCCAGCGCCGGGCCGCTGTCTGTTCTGATGGCTTTCAGGGAAACGGTGGCGCCAATGCAGAGCAGGGCCAATGGCAAGGTGAGAGAGGCAAAGTAATTGCCGCTGGTCATCACCCATTGTGGAATGCTGACCTCCCAGGCGGCGAAGGGAATGGCGATAACCACGGCAATAATCAGCGGATTGCGAACCACGTCTTTAACGGTATTCGAGAAGCTCATGCTTTTACCCGGCTGATACGCCAGCAATACCACGACAGAAAGCACGTTGTAGGAAATAATCACCAGCCCCAGCAATATGCCGCCGGCAGACAAGCCGTAATCGCCATAAAGGTTGGCCGCCAAGGCCAGGCCGACAATCCCGCAATTACCCCGGAACGCACCCTGCACATAGACGCCCCGGTCATCTTTGCTCACCCGCCGGATTGCCCAGAACCAGACAGCGCCGAAGCTGGCCAGTGTGGCCGCCAGGTAGAACAGCAGCAGGTTGATGTTGAATGCTGTGCTCAGGTCAGCCCGGATAATGCTGAGGAACACCAGGGTGGGCAACGTGGCCTTGAACACCAGTGCGGAAGCGGTGCTGACAAAGTTCTGGTCTATCCAGCCAATCCGGCGCAGGCCAATGCCGATAAAGACCATGGCAAAAACCGGCAGGGTGGTTTCAAGGGTGTGGGCGAAGGTTGCTAACAGGCCGCTCAAGGGACAACGTACTCCTCTGGAACAAACAACGAAAAAGGCCTCCGCTGGGGAGGCCTTGTGTCGGCATTATAACCGGTCTTTCAGTCGAAGTTCCTTGAGCGGATGGTATCAGGCTTCAGGAAAGGCTTTTCGCCGGTATTTTCGTGGTCAGCCAGCACCTTGCCGTCGTGCTCGCGAACCTGGCCGTACATGGAGTGCTTGTGGAAGGTAGGCCCGAATTGCTCCAGGGTTTCTTTTACATCGCCGGTGTAGCGCGGGTCTTGCGGGCGCTCCTGGCTGTCCATGTAGAAGGCGATGTCCCAGGCTTCCTGGTCACTCAGGGAGTTGGGCTGGCCCAGAGGCATGTTGTTCTTGATAAAGCCGGCTGCGGTGAACAGGCGCACAATGCCTGCACCCCAGTTGTTGGACATATCGCCCCAGGGTGCCGGGAATACGGTGTGGCCATCTACGCGCAGGCCAGAGCCATCTTCCTGGTGGCAAACGGCACAGTTTTCCTCGTACAGCTTTTCACCGTTAGCGTAGCTGAGTTCCGCCGGGCGCTCTGGTGCCGGGAAGCCGCGGCCGTAAATGGGCTGCTTCGGGTACATTTCCACGCCGGTGGCCAGCCACTGGTGGTAGGCAGACAGTGCCAGCATGTTGTCACTGCCGTATTCCAGCGGCTTGCCATTCATGGAGTAAGTAAAACAACCGGCAATACGTTCTTCCAGGTTGTTTACATGGCCATTCTTGCCCCGGTAACCGGGCAGGGTAACGGCTGCTGGCCAGATCGGCGCGCTGAACGGCATACGGCCTTCACCCAGGTGGCAGCTGGAGCAGTTCATGTTGTTGAACACATTCTCGCCACGCAGTTGCTGGGTGTTGGTGAACAGGTCGTAGCCCTTGCGGATGACCTTTTTCAGTTCCGGATGGATGTCCGCTTCTTCCAGGTCTGCCATGGTAGGCGGAATGTGAACCAGCTGGTTTTCTTTCGGGGCCGGAAAGCCCATAGAGGTCAACTGATCGATGTAAGCCTGGGTAGTGTCTTCATTGGCCGCCAGGTTTGCCGAGAACGCAAAGGTTCCAGACAGGGCGACAGTAAGCAGTTTGCGCATCATGATAGGTGTCCCCTTATTTGCTGCCGGCACTCTGGTTGGCAAGCCATACGGCTACCGCGTGAATGTCTTCATCGCTCATGCGTCGGGCGATGGAGCCCATGAGATCCTGCGGATCGTTCTTGCGGGTGCCTTCTTTCCAGGCTTTCAGCTGGGCTTCGATATAACCGGCATGCTGGCCGGCAATACCCGGGAATACATCGCCGGCACCGCGGTTGCCAGGGCCGTGGCAGCTTTTGCAGGAAACAATGTACTGGGACCAGTCGCCGCGTTCGGCCAGCTGCTGACCGCGCTTCAGCGTAGCCTCATCGGCATTTGCACCACCCTGGCCAGCCGTAGGTTCCAGTTGGCTGTAATAGGCAGCAACATCGGCAATTTTCTGGTCGTCCAGCATGTTCACGAACGGGGTCATGGTCGCGTTTACCCGAGTGCCTTTCTTGATGTCGTGAATCTGCTTGGCGAAGTAGGTGGCATTCAGACCGGCCAGCCGTGGCCAGGATTCTCCACCTTCAATGTGCATGCCGCTGCCGTCGGCCTGGTGGCAGGCAATACACAGGTTGGCAACTTCTTTGCCACGTTCAGCATCACCTTCGGTTGCAGCCAGCGCAAAGCCCGCATAGGCAGCCAGCCCGAATGCAGCCAGCGTAATCGGAATTTTTCTCACGGTCGGTAGCCTCTCTATTCTTATATATGCGCACTTAGTACTAAAAGTTATTTCGATATAGCTTGCACAAAGCGCGCAATTCTCGCTTGACGAAGGTCAACAATGCAAGCGGACTTATCCGAAAGGTTAATACGAGGATGCATGCGCCGGGAATTTCGTTTACTGTCTGAGATGCAAACCGGAAGTCAGCAAACATCTTTATAACGAAAAGCAGGGACACCTATGGCGACCGTCAACCCTTCTCAGGAAGAGCTTAGGAAAGTTTTGCAAGAGACGCCAAAAGATCAGCCGGTAGTAATGCTGAATCTGCTTCGGTTTCGTGACCAGGCGGCCTACAAAGACGACACAGAAAACTGCTCGGGGCGGGATGCCTATAAGCGGTATATGGACGAAGCGGCAGAATGCGTGCGCTCGGTTGGCGCAGAGGTAATCTGGTCCGGCCGCAGTGTGGGTTCGCTGATTGCGCCGCCCGACGAATCCTGGGACCAGGTATTGCTGGTACGTTACCCCTCCATCAACGCCTTCCTGGCGATGATCGAAAGCCCTGAATACAAAGGTGTGGTAAAGCACCGTACCGCCGCGCTGGAAGACTCCAGGCTGGTGGCCAATGTTGAAGGCTCGCCCTGATCAGACCAGCCAGCCGGATTGCTGGATCGTCATATAGGCAACCGTACCCACCGCAATAGAGAGCAGGGCATTACGCCGCCACAGGTGTACAGCTACCACCAGCAATCCCGACAGGATGGCGTCCAGCCCTGGCAGGCTTGCGCTCCAGTTCGCGGAACGCTGCAGGAATACGATGGCCAGCAGGGCCATAACCGCGGCCGGCAGAAACCGGCCAATATGCTGCAGCAACGGGTGTTCTGTGTGGCGTTCAAAAAACAGGAAGGGCACCACCCGGGTGGCAAAGGTTGCCGCCGCTGAAATGGCAATGAACGCGGCCAGGTAATAAGTGTCAGTCATGGCTGGCCTCCGCTGCCGGCAGACGGTTCCTGAGCTGGCGATACTGGATCAGGAGAATGCCGGTGACAATTGCGATCGCGAGGATCAGCTGATGAGACGGCCCGACCAGCACCATTGAGATCCCGGCGGCAAAGGCACCGGCCCAGAGCGGGAAGCTGTCGCCCAGTGCTTTGATCTGTTCAATCGTCAATACAATAAACAGCGCGACCAGCGCGAATTCAATACCGGTGCTGTCGAACGCCACCATCTCTCCCAGCAGTGCGCCAATTCCGCAACCGGCAATCCAGTAAGCCTGGTTGAACGCGGTAATGCGGAAGTCCACTTCCTGCTCGTGGTGTTTGTCTGAGGACAGCGAACGACTGGTAAGCAGGGAATACGTCTCGTCTGTCAGGCCGAAAATCAGATAGCCTTTACGCCAGCCAGCACCCCGGAACCGACCCAGCAGGGACAACCCGTAGAACAGGTGCCGGGCGTTCAGCACAAACATGGCAACTGCCACCTCAAGCAGCCCTGCGTTGGCGGCCAGCAGGCTGACAGCAAGGATCTGCCCGGAACCGGCATAGATCACCAGGCCCATGAGCGGCGCGACCCACCAGGCATAGTCCAGCTGGGTGGTGAACAGCACCCCGAAGGCCATACCCAGTGGAATGTAGCCGAACAGAATCGGCAGTGTCAGGCGAAAGACGTTCTGGTTCATTAGCATCCAAACGTTACGAAAGCGGCGATGATAGTCAAAGCGCACAGGGTTTTGAAGAGCGCAAAAACCGAAAACCCCGTACCATACGCCCCGGACTGGAGGATTTATGACCGACGATACCGCTTATGTGCCCGATGAAGATCCGCGCCAGGAAAAGTTCGTGGTAGACGCAGACCTGCTTACCCAGGACCAGCTGGAAGGACTGGCGGAAGAATATTGCACCCGTTACCACGGCCTGAACGATACCGAGAACCCGCTGGCGGAACGAAGCCGGGTACTTGCTGCCGTAAAACGGGGAGAGCTGGTCGTGTGGTTTGACCCGGTGGAAAACACCGCGGGGCTGGGCGCTCCCGCCTGATTTCCATCGTTTTCAGGCCCCTACCTACCCGATGGGCGGTGTAAACGGTACAATCACCGTGATTTTTCGTCTACCTGACTGCGAGGTGAGCTTTGATCAGGGTACTGGTTGTAGATGACCACGAGCTGGTGCGCTCCGGTATAACCCGCATGTTAGCCGACAATCCCGATCTCGACGTGATTGGCCAGGCTTCATCCGGAGAGGACGCCATCGAGTTTGTGCGAGAGAACCGACCGGATATCGTTCTGATGGACATTCGCATGCCAGGAATCGGTGGCCTGGAAGCCACCCGTCGTATCCTGCGCCTGGACGACTCTATTCGAGTGATTGTGGTAACCGCCTGCGCGGATGATCCTTACCCCTCCCGAGTGATGCAAAGTGGCGCCCAGGCGTACATCACCAAGGGCGCGGACATCCAGGAAATGGTGCGTGCCATTCGCAAGGCCCATTCCGGACAGCGTTACATCAGCCCGGAAATTGCCCAGAAGATGGCGCTGAAGCAGCTGGCGGGTGAAAAGGACGACGATGGCGAACTGGCAAAGTTCGATCGTTTGTCTGAACGGGAAATGCAGATTGCCATGATGGTGGTGGATTGCCAGAAGGTTCAGGATATCTCCGATAAACTCTGCCTCAGCCCCAAAACCGTGAACAGCTACCGCTACCGGATTTTCGAGAAGCTGGAGATTTCCAGTGATGTAGAGCTGGCGCTGATGGCCGTACGGCTTGGATTGCTGGATGCCGACAAGGTCTGACCTCCAGCAAGGATCCGGGGAGTTCGACAGTAAAGACTTCCTGAAACAGCTTACTGAACGCCCCGGCGTGTATCGTATGTACGATGGCGCCGGGAATATTCTGTACGTGGGAAAAGCCCGCAACCTGAAAAAGCGGGTGAGCAGTTATTTCCGCAAGACCGGCCTGGCCCCGAAAACCGAAGCGCTGGTGGGCAAGATCGAGTCCATCGAGGTGACGATTACCGGCAGCGAAACCGAAGCCTTGCTGCTGGAACAAAACCTGATCAAGTCGCTGCGGCCGCCGTACAACATCCTGCTGCGGGATGACAAATCCTACCCCTATATCTACCTGTCTTCTCACAGCGACTATCCCTCGCTGACCTTCCGCCGTGGCCGCACCAAAAAGGGCGGCGGTACCTGGTTCGGGCCGTTTCCAAGCTCCGGTGCGGTCAAGGAAAGCCTTAATATCCTGCAGAAGGTTTTCCGTATAAGGTCTTGTAATGAAAGCTATTTCAGGAACCGTAACCGGCCTTGCCTGCAGTATCAGATTAACCGGTGCACGGCCCCTTGCGTGGGTTACGTAACACCGGAGGAGTACCAGCAGGATATCCGTCATGCCACCATGTTCCTGGAAGGTAAGAACCCGGCCATCATCCACGACCTGATGAATGCCATGGAACAGGCGGCCAGGAACCTGGAGTTTGAGAAAGCGGCCGCCTACCGGGATCAGATTAACCACCTGCGCCATGTTCAGGAGCAGCAATCCATTGAAGGCGAGGGCGGCGATGCCGATGTGATCGCCATTGCCCAGGAGGCCGGCGTGGTGTGCATTGTGGTAATCATCGTTCGTGGTGGCAGGGTGCTGGGCACCAAGGACTACTTCCCGAGGTTTTCACTCGAGCAGTCAGAAGGGGAACTGCTCTCGGCGTTTCTGGGCCAGTACTACTTTGGCGGTGATACCCGCCGGGAAATTCCTCGGGACATCCTCGTGCCGGTGGCCGTGGAAGGGCAGGAACTGCTGGCCGAGGCCCTCAGCGAGGCCGCCAACCGGGAAACCCGAATTCGGGGCAATGTGCGGGGCGAACGCAAGCGCTGGCTGGAACTGGCCATGACCAACGCCCGGCAAACATTGCTTACCCACCTGGCCAGCAAGGAAACCGTGTATCGCCGTTTGCTGGCGCTGCGGGACCTGCTGGAGCTGGCTGAAACCCCGTCCCGAATGGAATGTTTCGACATCAGCCACAGCCATGGGGAAAATACCGTCGCATCCTGTGTGGTTTTCGACGAGAATGGGCCACTGAAAAGCGATTACCGGCTATATAACATTGAGGGCGTGAAGGCCGGTGACGACTATGCCGCCATGCGTCAGGTGCTGACGCGCCGCTACCGCCGGCTGGTGAGTGGCGACGGCAAGCGGCCAGACCTCGTTTTCATCGACGGCGGTAAAGGCCAGCTGAACATTGCCCGGGAAGTCTTTGAGGAACTTGGGATTTCCGATATTCCGCTGATTGGCGTGGCTAAGGGTGTTACCCGCCGCGCCGGCATGGAGCAGTTGATCGACGCCATGACAGACGCGGTATTCCGGGTACCGGCCGATTCTCCGGCGCTGCACCTGATCCAGCATATCCGGGACGAATCCCACCGGTTTGCTATTACCGGCCACCGGGCGCGCCGGGACAAGAAACGCCGGCAATCCACCCTGGAAGGCATCGAAGGGGTAGGGCCGAAGCGCCGCCGGGAGCTGATCCGCTACTTCGGCGGTATACAGGAATTACGTAAAGCCAGTGTGGACGAGATGGCCAAGGTTCAGGGCATCAGCAAGTCACTGGCAGAATCCATATACGCAGCATTGCACGACGAATAGGAATACCATGAATTTACCGAATCTGCTGACCATGTCCCGCATCGTGATGATCCCGGTGTTTGTGGTGATTTTCTACCTGCCGGTGCAGTGGAGTTACCTGGTCAGCGCCATCATCTTTGCCCTGGCCGGTGTGACCGACTGGCTGGACGGCTACCTGGCCCGCAAACTGAACCAGAGTACGCCTTTCGGTGCGTTTCTGGACCCGGTGGCGGACAAACTGATGGTGGCCGTGGCCCTGGCGGTGCTGATTGAAGAATACTCGGCAGTGCTGCTGACAATTCCCGCCACAGTGATTATCGGCCGGGAAATTGTGATTTCCGCCTTGCGGGAATGGATGGCAGAGGTGGGTAGTCGCGCCAGTGTGGCGGTGTCGTACATCGGCAAGGTCAAGACCACCGCCCAGATGGCGGCCATTGTCGGTTTGCTGGCGTTTCCTCCCGGTCAAATGCTGTCGTACGTTGCGATCAGCCTGCTTTACATCGCAGCCGGGCTCACACTCTGGTCTATGTTCCTGTACCTGAAAGCGGCCTGGCCGGATTTGTTCCCTTCAAAATAACAGGCTCAGGCGTCTGCCAGGCAATCCCGGCTCCATCGGGTTATGTCTGTCGAAAGCGCGGATGCTGCGAGAGAGAAGGCAGACATCAGGTCGTCCAGTTTTGCGCTGGGAGCCAGTGCCTCCTCGCGCTGATCCAATACGCACAGGCTTTTCCGGGAGCGGTTTTCCATCAGTTCTGTGTGCAGGTGTATGACCACCGTGGTGCCGTCTGCGTGGGTCTCGGCGTGAAAGCCGGTCAGTTCGGTGACCAGTGTTAACCCTGCCGTAGCCGGACTGGTGTCAGTCATCACGCTGGTGAAGCCGCCACTCTGGCGAAATTCCTGAATCAGGTAATCCCTCAAAACCACGGGAATGCTGTCGCGCCAGCGGGCGCCGGGCAGTGCCTGGAACTCGTAGGGTGTGGGCTTTACCAGAACCCGGGTACTGTCCAGCGGATCGGATGCCAGCGGAGTGTCCACCCGGAGCGCAGCAGGCCGGGGCGTATCGAACACTTCCCGTTCAGCGGGGGGTGCCAGTTCCATCAGGCGCGGTGCTTCAGGAATCGGGAACACGGTGCAGGCAGACAGGGCAAGGGCCCCGGCCAGTGCGAAAATGCCTCTGCTTGGCTTAGTCATTGCTGTACTCCTGGATTCGGCCGCCGCCCCAGATGGTGCCTCTCGGGTCTTGCTCAAGCCTGCGGGTAAACGAGTTCAGGTTGCGGAGGGTGCTGCGCAGCTCCCGTAAGGCCGGTGTGAGCTCGCCCAGGCCCTGAAGCCCGGAGTCCAGTGCACCTTCGTTATTACCGGTCACACGGTTCAGCCGGTCCAGGGTGGGCTGCAGGGTTGAGATGGCCTTATCCATAGACTCCAGTACCGGCGTAATCTGCTCGCCTAACACCACGCGCGCATGGTCAGAGGTGGCGGATACCTTTACGGCAGCTTCTTCTGCCCGAATCGCTGCCGCATCGAACTGCTCCATCAGTGCCAGCATGTCATCCCGGCTGGCCAGCAGCGACTCGGTGGCCTGCCGGGTGTTGTCCAGAATGGTGGCTACGTTGCCCAGGTTTTCCTCGTTCAACAGCTGGTTCATGCTGGTCAGCAGGCGTTCAGCCTTCGACAACATGGCTTCGCCGTTATTGAGCAGGTTGGAAAACGCAGAGGGCTCGGCACTGATCAGCGGTGGATTCTCACGGCCACCTTCAAGCACCGGACTGTCCGGGCTGCCGCCGGTAAACTGCACGCTCATACTGCCGGTGATATTGGCCAGCACCAGTTCGGCACGGGTGTTTTCACGCACGGGAATATCACTGCGAACCCGTACCAGCACACGAACATGGGCCGGGTTGTCGGGTGCCAGGGTCAGCTCCAGTACATCACCTACCGGCACGCCGCTGTATAGCACCGCATTACCCTTGGACAGGCCGCCTACCGGGTGGTCGAAACCGATCTGGTAATAACTCCACTCCTGGTCTGCCGAGGACTTGCCTAACCACAGGGCGAACAGCAAGGCGGCGGTAACAGCCAGCAGCGTAAATAATCCGATAATGACGTGATGGGCTTTTGGCTCCATTAACCGGGCTCCTGTTCGGTCAGCCTGTTGTGTGCATCAATCGCGGCCCGCCCGCGGGGGCCGTGGAAGTAGTCCTGAATCCAGCTGTCATCCGTACGGGACACGTTATCCAGGGTATCTGCCACCAGCACCTTGCGCTGGGACAACACCGCCACCCGGTCGCAGGTGGTGTACAGGGTATCCAGATCGTGGGTAACCAGGAATACCGTTAACCCCAGGGCATTGCGCAGGGTGACAATCAGTTCGTCAAACGCGGCAGCGCCGATCGGGTCCAGCCCCGCTGTGGGCTCGTCCAGAAACAATATTTCAGGGTCCAGGGCCAGCGCCCGGGCCAGCGCTGCACGTTTCACCATGCCGCCGGATAACTCCGCCGGGTATTTGCGGGCCGCCTCGGGCTGCAAGCCGGTCAGGGCCAGCTTCATGCGGGCCAGTTCTTCCGCTTCGGCCCGCTTCAGCCCCGCGTGCTCGATCAGGGGCAGGGCAATATTCTGTTCCAGATTCAGGGAGGTAAATAGAGCGCCGCCCTGAAACAGCACGCCAAACCGCTGCTCATAAAGCGAACGTTCCGGTGCTGACAGCTCTGTTAGATCCTGCCCGAATACCGTGATGTGGCCCGCCGTCGGCGTGTTCAAGCCGACAATGCTGCGAAGCAGCACGGATTTTCCTGTGCCGGATCCGCCAACCACGCCGAGGATTTCGCCCGGGTAGAGGTTCAGGTCCAGGTCTTCATGTACTGAATGGCTGCCAAAGCGGTTGCTCAGGCCCCGAACCTGAATAATCGGTGTTTGGTGCGCGTGGTTATCCTGCGTGCCCATGGCCATGCCTTACCAACCCATTTCCATAAAGAATAGCGCGGCTACGGAATCGAGCAGTATGACCATAAAGATAGATTGCACCACGCTGGAGGTGGTGTGCTCACCCACGGACTGTGCGCTGCCCGCCACCTTGAAACCTTCCAGGCAGCCGATTACGGCAATCAGGAAGGCAAACACGGGAGCTTTACCGATGCCCACCAGGAAATGTTTCAGGGCAATATCCCGCTCCACGATGGCCATAAACTGACTGGGCGGAATATCCAGTGCCAGTGCACACACCACGGCACCACCAACCATGCCCGCCATCATGCCAACAAAGGTCAGCACCGGCAGGCTCACCATCATGGCCAGTACCCTGGGGACTACAAGAAGCTCCACGGGGTTAAGGCCCAGGGTACGAATGGCATCCAGTTCTTCGTTGACCTTCATGGCCCCGATCTGGGCTGTGAAGGCACTGGCGGTCCGGCCGGCCAGCAAAATGGCCGCTAACAGTACGCCGAATTCCCGCAGGAATGAGAAAGCGACCAGGTCTACGGTATAAATGGTCGCGCCAAAGTCCTCCAGCACCGTAGCACCCAGAAATGCGACGACAGCCCCCACAAGAAACGTGAGCAGGGCAACAATCGGAAGGGCATTCAGGCCGGTGTCGTGCACAGCGGCCACGAACGGCGTAAAGCGCCAGCGTTTTGGCTGTGGGAGTATGTAGAACAGGGTGGACAAGGTCTGGCCAATAAAACCGGACAGCAGCCATAACAGGCGGGTTAGCCGGGTGACCTTCTCTCCGGTGATTGCCAGCATGTTCAGCAGTGGATTAACCGTGGCTGGCGCCGGTGCGGATTCACACATGGATTCCGCTACGGCTTTAAGGAGTGCTTGCTGGGCTTCGGGCAGGGTCGGTTGCTCCAGCGCGGCAAGCACCGGTTCCGCACCCAGCATTTTCACCATCAGGGACTCGCCCGCGGTATCCAGCCGGCCAAGGCGGCTGAATTCCGGCTTCAGTGAAGCGTTCTCTGCCTTGAATTGCGATACCTGCCGGTTCAGGGCCGGGTAATGGGCAAGGGTCCAGTCTCCGGCAAAGGTCACCGTATTGCCGGACAACTCAAGGGTGCCGGCAGGCTCGCCGGCTTTGGCTGTAGTAAGGCCCGAAGTTATCGCCACAGAATGAAAAAATCCCTGCCAGAAGTCTTAGCAAGCTTAAAGATTCCAGTTGCTGTCTGCCAGTATCTTTCGGTCTTCTTCATCATGGCTGGCCAGGATCAGGGTAATGCCGCTGGCCTTTTCCTGCACTAACAGGTCCCGGATGATGGCCCTGGCGTCCGGGTCCAGCCCGGTCATGGGCTCGTCCAGCAGCAGTACCGGTTTGCGCCGCAGAATGGCGCGCAGCAGGGCAGCTCGTTGCCGCTGGCCACCGGATAGTTCGCCGGGCAGCCGCGCACCAAAACCGCCGAGCCCGGTTTGTTCAAGACCCTGCTCAATGGCCGATTTCTGTTCGGGGGACAGCTTCATGCCCGGGTGCAGGCCAAGACCGATATTGGTGAAGACATCCAGGTGCTCGAACAGGTTGTGCTCCTGGAACACGCTTGTTACCGGCCGCTCCCAGGCGGGCAGGTTATGGATAGCTTGGTTGTTCCAGAGAATTTCTCCGCTTTTGGGTGCGCGAAAACCCGCAACCAGATTCAGCAAGGTGGATTTACCGGTTCCACTGGCACCGCGTACTGCGAGGCAATGCCCGGCGGCGACCGAGAAGTGGAAGCGCCACTCCTCTGACTGATCCGGGTACTGGAAACACAGGTTTCTTAGTTCAAGCATGACGAGGCTCCGGAGCGGCGGCGGGGGCAGGCTCTGTGTTTGTGCCCGGGGCCGGCCGGGCAACCCGGGACAGCAGGGCGAAGAGGGTCACCAGTAATACAAGCAACCACAGCCCGGTGCCAGCCGCTTCGCTGATTCGGTAACTGCCCAGCTGCTGGTAAAGCAGAACCGGCAAAGTGGGCTGCCCGGGGCTACCGAACAGGGCAATTACCCCGAAATCTCCCAGCGACAGGGCAATGCCATAGGCCAGGCCCAGGGCGATTGGCCGGCGCAGCCTTGGCCAGTACAGCCAGCGCCAGCGATACCAGCCCAGGATGCCCAGCTGGTCCGCCTGGTTCAGGGTGTTCTTGTCGATGGCATTCAGAGGCCCACGCAGAACCTGCAGCACAAATGGAATAGCCATCAATCCGTTAATCAAAGACACCAGTACCCAGCCTTGGGCGCCATTCCCGAGCTGGGGCCGCAATAACAGGAACAGGCCGGTACCAAGCACCAGTGGCGGTACAATCAGCGGCAGATAGCCCGTGGTGACCGGGATGGCTGCCAGTATCCGGTTTCCGGATTTGTTGGCGGCCGCCAGTGTGAACAGACTGGCGACAACCGCACCCAGCCCGGCGGGAACGGCAATCAACAAACTGCGGCCTGTGGCGGGGAGCAGTTGTCCGTAGATAGATGGCATGGGCGAGGCCGGCCAGAGTGCCGGCAAACCGCGTAACGCGATGGCCAGCAGGGGAAGCGTCAGGAAAGCGGAAAAGATGCCCAGCAGCAACACGCGCCCCAGACCCTGCCCGGGGCTGTCTTTTAAAGAGACAGGTTCAGCAAACCGACGATCCGGAAGCAGTGAGGACTCCAGGCGTTTCCGGAACACCAGCCACCACAGGCTGCCGCAAATAACCAGCTGAATAGTGGCCAGGATGGCAGCCTGGCCGAAATCGAATTCGAACCGCAACGCCTGGTAAATGGCCACTTCAAGCGTTGTGGCGCGAGGCCCGCCACCCAGGGTCATGATGATGGCGAAGCTGGTAAAGCACAGGGTAAATACCAATGCTGACACCCCGGGCAGGACCGGCCGTAGTGCGGGCCATCGAACCGTACGCCAGAGCCACCAGCCACTCAACCCGAGCTGGGAAGCAACCCTCAACCTCGGTGCCGGAACCGATTCCAGTGCTTGCAGAAGAATTCGTGCGGCCAGCGGTGCATTAAAAAACACGTGGGCGAGTAAGATTCCATTCAGGCCGTAAAGGCTCCAGCCGTGATCAGGCAGCCACCCGTTCAGAAGACTGGTCAGCCAGCCCTGGCGACCGTACACCCCGATGATGCCTGAAACCGCCACAATGGTGGGAAGCACCAGGCTCAGCTCCATCAACCGAAGCAGCAGGCTACGACCGGGAAAATGGCTGAGCCGGGCCAGTGTCATGGCCACCGGCAGCGCAATGAGCAGGCTTAGAAAGACCGATAACACCGCCTGCCAAACCGTAAACCAGACAACACCTCTTAAATAGCGGCTTTGCCACAGCTCTTCGAATTCCAGCGTGCCAGCTGTGTGAAGCAGTGCCCCCAGGCCCAACAGCACCAGCCCGATCAAGGCCAGCGCAATGATCAGGCCCGGAGCCAGTTGCCACGCAGGGGCGCTGAATGGAGCAGGGCGCAGGGGTTGTGGTTGGTTGGCGGCCATTGGATTCAGCGGGTCATGGCGTCCAGCCAGGCATTCACCAGTGAGCGGCGTTCACGGGCGACCTCTGCCGGTTCCAGGAAGAGGGCTTTGGACGGGTGGATCAGCCGGTCAAATACCTCCGGCAACTCGTCACCAAGGTCGATGGCCGGATACATCACATTCTTCAACGGAATATGGCGCTGGAAGGCCGGCGACAACATGAACTCCATAAATTCCCGGCCGAGGGCCTGATTTTTGGAGCTCTTCACCAGTGCGGCAACCTCGACCTGAAGGTAATGGCCTTCTTCAAAACGGGCTGCCTGGTAACGGTCTGTGTTATCGACCGCCATGTGATAGGCCGGAGACGTACTGTAAGAAAGGATCATCGGCGCTTCGCCGTTCATGAACAGTGAAAAATACCCGTCACTCCAGCTCTGGGTCGTCGCCAGTACCTTGCCACTGAGTTGCTGCCATTTAGCGTGGGCGTCATCGCCATAAACCGCGTGCATCCAGAGCAGCAGGCCGAGGCCGGGGGTGCTGGTGCGGGGATCCTGGATGATGATTTTCAGGTCATCCGGTGCATTAACCAGCTCTTCCAGGCTTGCCGGAGGTTCCGGCAGCAGCTCGGTGTCGTATACAAAGGCGAAGTAGCCCCAGTCGTAGGGCACGAAGGTGTCGTCCTGCCAGTCGACAGGCAGCGCCAGGTTGTTCAGCGTGAGCGTGTGCGGAGCCAGTAATCCGGTTTGCCGGGCGGCTTCCATGGTGGCGGTATCCAGCCCCAACACCACATCGGCACTGGTTGAACTGCCCTCCAGGCGCAGTCGCTGAAGTATATCGCCGCCGCTTTCAAGCACTGTATAGTTCAGCGCGCAATCACACTGCTCTTCAAATGCCTGCTTGACCGCGGGCCCCGGGCCCCATTCCGCCGCAAACGACGGGTGAGTATAAACGTTCAAAACCTGCGCAGGTTCGGCAGTAGCGAAAGCCGGGAGCAGGGCAGCGAAGAGTAGAGGCAAGCGGAAACGCATAGTGATTACACCTTGGCTATGGAGGGGCCATACCGCGGTAACCACTGGAAAAGTGGCGGCTCAATCCCTACGCCGGTATTAGCCGGGTCAGGTTCCGCGGGTATGGTCTCAGCCCTGTCGGGCACCCCGTTGAGTCTTGGCGATTCTACCACGCCCGCGTGACGGTCTGTAATTTGTAACTTTGATTACGGTCTGTTTAAAAACTGTACAAAGGTGTCGGGATTCTCATTATTTGCTGTTAGAATAGTGCAAATTTCAATCGGATAGACCGTATTCTTCACCTATAGAGGTAAGGTGCATGCCCAAGCATCGCAATCTGCTCAAATTTTGTACAGCAATGTCCGGCCTTCTTTTTTCAGTGCTTTTTGCCACCAGCACCCAGGCCCAGTCCCTGAATAACCAGCTTTTTGATCGCCTTTCCAGTGCAGCCCCGAAACTGAACCCATCGGTTCTTGAAGCGGCTTTCAAGGCAACCCAGTGCGCCATCAGTAATGGAACAGCGATGCCGGAGAGGCTTGCTGTTATTGATTTTTCCCTGCCATCCAGCGAAGAACGCCTCTGGCTGTTTGACCTGGCCGATGGCAGCCTGGTTCTGAGGGAGCTGGTTGCCCACGGTAAAAACTCCGGCGACCGCGAAGCGAGTGCTTTCTCCAACATTGAGGGCAGCCACCAGTCCAGCATCGGACTGTTCAAGGCGGCGGAATCCTACAGCGGTGCCCACGGCTACTCCCTGCGGCTGGACGGACTGGAGCCGGGCTTCAATGACCTGGCTCGCCAGCGCGCCATTGTCATTCACGGGGCAGACTACGTAGAGAAGAGCTGGGTGAACAAATACGGTCGCATTGGCCGCAGCCACGGCTGCCCGGCGGTAGACCGCGATGTGATCGCAAAGGTAGTAGACAACCTGAAAGGCGGCCAGCTGGTTTTCAAATACTACCCGGATGAAGAATGGCTGCAGGCTTCCAGCTACCTGAACTGCGACAGCGGCAACCAGCTTGCCGGTTCCCTTCAGGCGAACGCGGATGACGCCAGCCGGTCCTGACCGGTTTGGCTAAATTTTGTGCACATTAGCAATAAAAACAGAAACTTGAAAAAAGGTGTTGACGCGCGAAGCGTAATCCGTAGAATATGCAGCCGTTGAGGAGGCAACGCCTCTGAACGAAGAGCGGGAATAGCTCAGTTGGTAGAGCACAACCTTGCCAAGGTTGGGGTCGCGAGTTCGAATCTCGTTTCCCGCTCCATTTTCCAAGTCTCTCACGCCCCCTGAGAGCAAAAGCCAGATTCCAGGCTTACCCGGCGCGGTGGCAGAGTGGTTATGCAGCGGACTGCAACTCCGTGTACGCCGGTTCGATTCCGACCCGCGCCTCCATTTTTACTTTTCGAAAATCATCGGCTTATCCGAGCTTTATTGGCTGACTGCCTTTTGCTCTGGTACGTCTGACTGCGTTAGCATGCGGCCAACTACATACCCTGCTGCCACGCCGACCAGTGCTGAAACCGGCCCGATGAAGCCGCCTACCAGTCCACCAACAAACATCAGTACCACGCTTTTCATACAGACTCCTCCTGCCTTCCTGGCAACTGCATTGGTCCGAGTATAGGACATTGTGCCTGACTGTGGTTGACCCACCCGTGTAGCCTCGTCAAAATACTGTATATGCAAACAGTGCTAGGTGTAAAGCATGTCCTGCATTCTGCTTGGTAACTACGAATCCGTCTCAAGCCTGGGCATCTTGATGTTTCTGGAGATGGGAGGCTGGGAGTGACGTCTGAATCTGCAGCATCCTTTGTAACGGTGAGACGACGGTTTGATTTTCGCAGCATTGAAGTCGGACGCTGGGTGACGCCCCAGGAGCGGGACCGGGCAGCCGGCCGGTTCGATCAGGCGCTGTGTGATTTGATGACGATCCTGCGAGGACCGGAGCCATTGATCTCCCTGAGGAGCACGCTGGGCCTGCAGTATGGCATCGGCGGCCGGCTGGGCTTGGCCGCGCACTACATTCCCGCCACCCGGCAACTGGCGCTGGCCAAGAACGCTGGTGCGGGTAGCCTGGCGCATGAATGGTTTCACGCCTTTGATCACTACATGGGAGGCAAAGCTTACCGGAATGCCGGACCGTGCGGCTTCGCTTCAAGTGCCTGGCTGAACAGCGTAAGCAGTAAACCGCATCCACTGAATGAACGGCTAGGCGCTTGCTTCCAGGCCATCATGCTGACGGAGGACGGCACAGCACCCAGCACTTTGTTCCGGGCCTCCCAGGTGGCCGATCAGCACTTGAAAACGGTTTATTACGCCAAACCGGAGGAGCTGTGCGCTCGCGCCTTTGAAGCCTTCATTGAAGACAGCCAGCCGCGTAACCGATTTCTGGTAAACGGAACCGTTCACTCTGATGAAGCCAAGGCGGGTCTGTATCCGCAGGGCGATCATCGCCAGCGGATCAATGACGCATACCAGCGCTACTTTGCCGCTCTGGGCGCTGCGCTTTACCGGGAACAGGCTAAGGCCGGATAAAAGGGGGCTCCATCCTTGTCTGTAAAAAATCTTAGTATGATCAACATAAGTGTAAATAAAGTGAAATTAGAGTAAACAAAGTTCTGGCGGGCGGAAGAAAGGGAAGGCAGGACTGAATTACGGCACGGTGGAAATAGGCCTGGACCTGAGGGAACAGCTGCGGAGCATTGAGCAGGTCAAGCGCAGAAGCCTGATGATTGCCGCTCTGGAAGTATTGGCAGCAGCTCTGTTCTCAATTGCTGCCGGTTATTACCTGGTCCGGCGACTGAAACACTAGGGCAGGTTAATAACGGTGAGTATAGCCAGCGGGTGACCGTTCCACAGCCCACGCGAAACCCTAAACAAAAGCGGACATTCCCCGTTCTCTGGATTTAACTGGTACAAGCGTGCACTGATAATTTGAGTGTAAACTTTTCACAGAGCCGGCAGCGTAATGGCGGCTGTGGAACTACAGATAAAACCATGAAAAATCATTGTTATCAGGGCTTGGAATCAGATTTGGACGGGGGAGATGGCGTTGGGGTTTAATAAGAATGCAAACTAATAAGCCGTGATACGGTTGCCGCCAGGAGGTAGATCCAGTTGACTTATTACATTGTCAAAGTCGCAGTGACCGCTATTCTGGTTGTCCTCATATCGGAAGTGTCGAAGCGCAGCTCGTTCATAGGCGCTGTGCTTGCGTCGGTGCCGCTGACGTCAGTCTTGGCAATGCTTTGGCTTTATTTAGATACCGGGGATGCAGAAAAGGTTAGCGAACTTGCAAGTAGTGTGTTTTGGCTGGTTTTGCCATCACTTGCTTTGTTTATTGCGTTACCGGTTCTGTTGGCACAGGGGCTCAATTTCTACCTTAGCCTGACAGCGTCAATCGGCATTACAGCAATCTGCTACTGGGTAATGGTGGGTGTCCTTCGGTACTATGGCGTGGGGCTCTAAATATCGTCGAACAAGCGGCTGTTGTTGGACGCATCTACGCTGGCGCTGGCACGCCGCAAAGTCAGGGAACTGCCAAGAGGTCAATTTCATTGCCTGAATTGAAAACGGTTGGTCTTTTTATCGTCACCGCTTTGGCAGAGATCGTGGGTTGTTATTTGCCTTATCTCTGGCTTCGAGAGGGTAAAACCATCTGGCTTCTGGTGCCAGGTGCGTTGAGTCTCGCAGCCTTTGCGTGGTTGCTTTCACTGCACCCCACCGCTGCTGGCAGGGTCTATGCCGCGTATGGTGGTGTGTATATTTTTATGGCAATTGTGTGGCTTTGGGCGGTCGATGGGGTTCGACCAACAGTTTGGGATTTAGTTGGTTCAGCTGTTGCGTTGGTGGGAATGGCGATCATCATGTTTGCGCCTCGCGCCACATAACCAACTGTTGTAGTTCGTTCCGGGCCTCCGGTCCTGCGTCCGGGTGCCCATTTCGCTGCGGTACATGGGCGCCACTATACCAGTGCTAATCGTCCTACCCGAATGACCGCTTTGCGACCTTGTGCAGCTGGGAGCCTTATAAATCACATGTGCCAAATTGGCACACTAAGTTGATTGGGGTCATTATGTGTGCCAGCATGGCATACATAGATTGAGCCCATGAATCACTTTCTATCAAGGAAGAGGGTTTTCTCAGGTTTCAGTCGAGCTTATCCCGCCATCGGTGAAGAATATTATGAACACACAAGGTAAAGACACTCGCCTGGTGGCCCGTGTCGATGAAGAAACGCAGAGACTTATTGCTCATGCAGCAGAGTTAACGGGCCGCAGCTTGAGTCAGTTCCTGATCTACGCTGCAAAGAAAGAAGCACAAGAGGCCGAGCGTCAGGCGCTACAAATCCAGGTTTCCCGGCAGAGTGCTGACCGTATGCTGGAGCTGCTGGATAACCCTGAGCCGATTAATCCAAAGCTTCGGGAAGCTGCACTCAACCACAGGAAGTTGGCTGGTGACTTTAAGAACCGAAGAAATCAGTAAAAAACACAATCGGCGAAAATTTGACTGCGGTAAGCCTGCGCTCAACGAGTTCTTGAAGAAAATTGCCCGGCAAAGCAGCCAGAAGATGGCGACACGGACTTATGTACTGGTTGAAGATGAGGTCGACCCGACGGAGATCCTCGGTTATTACACTCTTCTTCCCAGCACCATTGTCTTCCCCCAGGGACATCCCCTACAAAAGCGGTTTCCGTCGGATCCGCCGGTTTACCGGCTGGCACGGCTTGCGGTTGATAACTCTCTGAAAGGGTATGGATTAGGAGCGTACCTGCTGATCGAGTGCCTGAGGCGGGTTGTTGATGCGTCGATTTCAGTTGGCGGTATCGGCTGTGCGGTAGATGCCAAAGACGACGACTCAAAAAGATTCTACGAAAGGTTTGGGTTTGTTGCTATTGATGGCGTCGAGGGTGACGCTTTAGCTCTTTGGCTGCCTTTTGAACAATGTCTGGACGCAGTCGAACTCTCAGAGGCAAGTGGACGGTAGTCGGGTTCCGCCGAGTTACTACGGATCTTTCTAAAAACTAGCATAGGGAAATGATAATGGATCAACCACATGAGTCTCGGCCGGAAAACGATATCCAGGAGCGATACACCGCCTGCCTCCTCGGCGGCGCCATAGGCGATGCCCTCGGTGCCGCCGTGGAGTTCATGTCCCGCGCTGAAATCCTGAGCCGCTTTGGCCCCGAAGGCATAACCGACTACGCCCCGGCCTATGGTGGCAAAGGCAAGATAACCGACGACACCCAAATGACCCTGTTCACCGCAGAAGGCCTGTTGCGGGGGCGAATGCGGGGAGTCAGTAAAGGCATTGCCGGGTTCGACCACACAGTTGCCAATGCCTATCTGCGCTGGCTGGCAACACAGGGCCACGAGTGTCGGGCGGTAACCGCAGAGAAAGACGGCTGGTTGTTTCAGCGGCCAGAGTTGCACAGCCAGCGAGCACCGGGCATGACGTGTTTGAGTGCGCTGCGGGATTACCCGGGTGTTCCAGAGACCGCCGGCAATGACAGTAAGGGTTGTGGCGGGGTAATGCGGGTGGCTCCGGTAGGGCTTTACTGGCGGACCTTCAACGGTAACTCCGGCTTGGAAAGGGCATTTGAAGATGGGTGTATGTGCGCCGGCCTCACCCACGGCCATCCCAGCGGTTATCTGACCGGTGGCGTGTTGGCTGTTTTGATATTTGAGTTATTGAATGATCAAACACTGCTAAATGCCCTGGGTGCCGCTAAGACATTACTGGTTGCAGAGCGCGGTCACGAGGAGACGTTGGAGGCCCTGGATAAGGCGGTAGAACTGAGCCAGTCCGGCAAGCCCCACCATATCGCTATTCAGGAACTCGGCGAAGGCTGGGTCGCAGAGGAAGCACTGGCGATTTCTGTTTATTGCGCCCTGGTGGCTGAAAGTTTCGAGCAGGGCATTGTGCTGGCGGTGAATCACGATGGGGATTCAGACTCTACCGGAGCCATTACCGGAAACATTCTTGGCGCCATGCTTGGCACCGGGGTGATTCCGCAGCGATGGCTGGAGCCGTTGGAGCTTCGGGAGGTTATTGAGGCCGTTGCGTCCGATTTGTGGACGTGCCAGGAGTGGCATTCTTTTATGGATAACGATGGGCTTTGGGAGCGGTATCCGGAGTATTGAGCCAGCCACTTAGCAAGTGGAGTCATCTGTCTCATAGCAGCACCAATATCGCCGCCGAAGCGCAAGATATTTATATCCGAGAACATCTGAACTTAGATATCAGGATGACATTCAGGTTCAGTCTGTAGACGCCAGGCCTTTTAGAACCTGCGGCCAACAAGCCTTGCAGCGGCTGCGCAGTAGGTCACTGTGGCCAATTTCTTTCAGTCCAAAACTGGATGGTTTCAGAAACTGTTTTTCTATCCTGGCGTTGGGCAGAAGGCGCAGAAAATCTTCCACGTTTGCAGGCACGGCGATGTGGTCATCTGTTGCGGTTAGTGACAGCACGGGCGCTTTTATATCCGAATAGTGATGCCGCCGTATTTCCCTTCCAAAACTGTTTTCTACATAGCCGGGTGAGCTGCACCACTGTCGCCATTGCCTGGCGACGCCGGCGGGCAAGTCTTCGCCAAAACCGATGAGTTTGGTGGGCCAGTAGCCTTTCACCGCAACGGAAACGGGTTGCCAGCCATGGAACAGCAGCTTGGCTGCCAGCCTGGTTTTGGGTTTCAGGTTGTTGAAATGCCCCGACGATGCGGCAATCAGAACATAGCGGTTAATTTGGGCGAAATTGGGCATCAAACCGATCAACTGCGCACCGGCACTGTGGCCCACCAGGGTCACCGGCAGGTTCGGGGCCAGGGCGATCAGCTGGTCCAGCGCTGCCGGCAAATCCAGGGTCCCCCAGTCCACCAGGTCGGCAGAGAGTTCCGCCAGGGGGGTATCGTTGCGGGAGTCCCCGATGCCCCTGTTGGAAAACGCCAACACGGCAAAGCCCTGTTCGCTCAACATGGTGGCAAAATTGAAATAGACCTGGTGCCGAAACCCCGTGGCCGGGGAGAGCAGGACGGCACCGCGAGGTGACTCTGTGGCTGGCCTGAAAAAGTGCCCGGTGAGCCTATAGCCGTCTTCACAGGTTATTAGGGTTTTTTCCATTGTCGATCCATTTAATCATCAGCTAAAAATAGATAGCGCAGAAATTGCGGCAAGGCTGTATTGGCCAAGATGCCGGGCATGTGGATTAACCCTCAGCCCGGAATCCTGAGGTATCCGTTCAGTTTCACGTTCATGGTGATTTCTTTTCTTGAAGGTGTGGCACAAAAAAACAGAACAATATTCTTTAAAAGAAGGATATTCTGTTTCGGCCAAAGCTGTCAAACGGTAGAATGCAGGCCATGGCGAGTTCAATCAGGCGAATATCCATTTAATGAACCAATCCAATATTTTAGAGAATCGGTTTCCGGGCCGCAGAGCTGCGCTGAAAAGAGAGATTCTGGAACAGGCGCTGCATTGCTTTAACGATCTGGGGGTGGAAGCGACAACTATCGATGCCATCAAAGCCCGATGCGACACCAGCGTGGGGGCGATTTACCATCACTTCGGGAACAAAGAGGGCATCCTGAGTGCGCTCTTTTTTGCGGCCCTGGATGATCAGCGACAGCAGCTGGAGCGAGAGTTGGCCGGGGCAAACAATCTGCGCGAGGCGGTGTTTTGCATTATCGAGAGCTATCTGGACTGGGTGGCGGCCAACCACGAATGGGCCAGATTCCTCTATCTGGCACGTTCCCCATTGGCTAAGGGACCATTTCAGCAGGAACTGAAGGATCGAAATGTCCAGAATTACCAGAAGCTGAAAGAGCAGTTAATTGGTTTGGGCAAGGGCGATATCAAAATTGTCCAGCCCTTCGAGATGCTCTTCTCTCTCATCATAGGTCCGTCGGAAAACTATTGCAGAGCTTGGCTGTCTGGCCGGGTAAAGACATCGCCTCAGGAGTACCGAAAAGAATTTGCGGAATCCGCATGGCGCTCGCTAAAGAGGTGATCGGCCTGGTCATATCTAACCAAGCGTTAGTGCGGTATCGTTTTATTCTGATACTCAAGCGATATGGTTAAACGCTCCGGGTTCTGAAGTGCGAACGTTACAACGAAACCGACTCACCGGAAGTCAGAACCCTTCCGCAGCGATGGCTGGGTCCTTGAGCAGTTTGCCTGGATAGGAGTAATCTACTTAAAGGCGAAACCGCAGATCTAACAAGCTCCTCTTTGTACCCCGGGCCTGGTAAAACAACAATGAGTTCAAACGAACAAAAGCTCAAACGCCGGCGCTCAGCCCTTCGTGGCCGTCAACTGGAACCGGCTGTAATGTCGGAGCTGCGGGGCCTGCTCGGTGACGAAGGTGTCGATCCGTCATTGCGACACCGCGATCGCCTGATCGAGCACCTTCATGCACTGCAGGACACCTACGGTTACCTGACCATGCCCCGTCTCCGGGCCCTTGCGACCTTCATGAATCTGCCCATGGCCGCCATTTATGAGACGGCCACTTTCTATGCCCACTTTGATGTCATTCACGGCGAACAAACGCCACCGCCCGGGATAAGTCTGCGGGTGTGTGACTCGCTTTCCTGTCGTTTGGCAGGAGCGGAAGCTTTGCATCGAGCGCTATCTGATGGAGCTGATCCCGCCACGGTGAGGGTACAGCGAGCGCCCTGCATGGGTCGCTGTGACACCGCGCCGGTTGTAGGTGTAGGGCATCACCATGTGCTGAATGCCAACGCCCAGGCCGTTGAGGCCGCGGTAGAGCAGGGGCGGGTGCAGCCAGAGGAGATTTTCTGGCAACGTCTGTCGGATTATCGTTCGGCCGGTGGTTATCAGTTGCTTGCCGATTGCCGTGACGGCCGGGTGAGCATCGAATCGCTGGAGAATGAACTTGAGCATGCGGGCCTTCGTGGCCTTGGCGGCGCCGGATTCCCCACCTTCCGCAAATGGCAGGCCGTACGGGCGGAACCGGGGCCACGCTATGCGGTGATCAACGCCGACGAGGGTGAACCGGGCACGTTCAAAGATCGCTATTACCTGGAACGTGAACCCCACGGATTCCTCGAGGGTGCGCTGGTTAGCGCCTGGGGGGTTGAGGCGAAGGCTCTCTACATATACCTGCGGGATGAATATCCCGGCCTGCACCGTGTGTTGAAAGATGCCATTGCCGAGCTGGAAGCAGCCGCCATTGTGGAGCAGGGCTTTGTCATACTGCGCCGTGGTGCGGGCGCCTACATCTGCGGCGAGGAATCCGCCCTGATCGAGTCCCTGGAGGGCAAGCCCGGCAAGCCCCGCCATCGCCCGCCGTTTGTTGCCCAGAAAGGGCTGTTTGGTCAGCCCACGCTGGTGAATAACGTCGAGACGGTTTACTGGATTCCTCGCATCCACGCCCAAGGTGCCGACTGGTTTGCCAGCCAGGGGCGGCATGGTCGTCGCGGCCTTCGGAGCTTTTCGGTCTCCGGACGGGTCGCGAGGCCCGGGGTTCATCTTGCCCCTGCGGGCATCACCCTCAACGAGTTGATCGATGAATACTGCGGCGGCATGGCGGAAGGGCACCGCCTCCTGGCCTATCTGCCCGGAGGGGCTTCCGGCGGCATACTGCCAGCCAGCAAAGCCGACATACCCCTGGATTTCGACACCCTTCAAGAACACGGTTGCTTTATCGGTTCTGCAGCAGTGATCGTGCTGTCGGATCAGGACGATCTGGCCGCCGCGGCGGCCAACCTTCTGGGCTTCTTCGCCGATGAGTCCTGCGGGCAGTGTACTCCTTGCCGGGTGGGCACAGAGAAAATGCTCACGCTGCTTGAGCGCGATACCCGGGATGAGGAGACGCTCCGGCAGTTGGCCAGGGTGATGGCGGATGCTTCTATCTGCGGTCTGGGGCAGGCGGCCCCGAATCCCGTGCTGAGCCTGCTGCGGGACTTCCGCAGCGAACTGGCCAGCAGCAACCTGATCGCCAAAGGTTAGGGGAGTCAGCCATGAGCGAATTGAAAACCGCCATGAGCAATGCAACGACAAGCTTTACCCTGACACTGGACGGCGTGGACGTTCAGGCCTACCCCGGTGAAACCCTGTGGCAGGTGGCCCGGCGCGCCGGCGAGACCATCCCGCACTTATGCTTCAAAGACGCGCCGGGTTACCGCGCGGATGGTAATTGCCGTGCCTGCATGGTGGAAGTGGAAGGCGAACGGGTACTTGCCGCAAGCTGTATCCGCGAGGCCGCGCCCGGCATGGTGGTGCGAAGCGCAGCCTCCGCCCGTGCCCAGGATGCCAGGAAAGCGGTGCTGGAATTGCTGCTGGCCGATCAACCTGAGCGAGATAGCAGCCCCGATCGTTCAAGCCATCTATGGGAAATGGCGGATCAACTGGCCATTGATGCCGGTGCTGTGCGTCAACGTCTCCCGGCCCGTTCAGAGCGCAACGAACCCACGGTTCACCATGTGGCCCCGCGATCGGAATCTCTGGCCCACGCCCGGGGCCATGACACCACTCACTCTGCCATGAATGTCAATCTGGACGCCTGCATCACCTGTGGCTTGTGCGAGCGTGCCTGCCGCGAAGTGCAGGGCAACGACGTCATAGGCCTGGCGCACCGTGGTGCTGCGTCCAAAGTGGTGTTTGATTTTGATGACCCCATGGGCGACAGCACCTGCGTTGCCTGCGGCGAATGTGTGCAGGCCTGTCCGACCGGGGCCCTGATGCCCGCCACCCTGATTGATGCCGAGGGCCGCGGAGACTCTGCCACCGCCGACCGCACTGTGGATTCCGTTTGCCCCTATTGCGGTGTGGGCTGCCAACTGACCTATCACGTGAAGGACGAATCTGCGCCTGCCGAAACAGAAACAGGCGAGCATCGTGCCCGCATCCTTTTTGTTGAAGGCAAAGATGGGCCGTCAAATCAGGGCCGGCTCTGCGTTAAGGGGCGTTTCGGCTTTGATTATCCGTCGCACCCGGCTCGGCTTACCCGGCCGCTGATCCGTCGGGCAGGCGTGCCCAAAGGGCTCGACCCTGACTTTGATCCCGCCAATCCGTTAACTCACTTTCGCGAGGCAAGCTGGGAAGAGGCACTGGATTTTGCGGCAAGCGGATTAACCCAACTTAAAGCACAACACGGGCCGGATGCGCTGGCCGGCTTCGGCAGCGCCAAGTGCTCCAACGAAGAAGCCTGGCTGTTCCAGAAACTGGTGCGCACCGGTTTTGGCTCCAACCATGTTGATCACTGCACGCGGCTCTGCCACGCCAGTTCCGTGGCGGCGCTGATGGAATGCCTGGGCTCTGGCGCAGTTACCGCCTCTTTCATGCAGGCGCTTCAGGCCGACGTGGTGATCCTGACCGGCTGCAACCCGGCGGTGAACCACCCGGTGGCGGCCACCTACTTCAAGCAGGCAGCACGCAACGGCACCAAACTGATCATCATCGATCCCCGGGGCCAGGCCCTGGATGCCTATGCCTGGCGCAGCGTGCGGTTTTCACCCGGAGGCGATGTGGCACTGTTCAACGCCATGCTCCACGTGATCATCCACGAGGCACTCTTTGACCAGGCCTACATTGATGCCCACACCGAGGGCTTCGGGGCACTGGCGTCAAGTGTTGCAGATATGACACCTGAGGTGATGAGCCCGCTCTGCGGTGTTGAACCAGAGGTTATTCGCGAAGTGGCCCGAGCCTACGCGGGGGCTGACAAAGCGATGATCTTCTGGGGCATGGGCATTTCCCAGCACGTGCACGGCACCGATAACGCTCGCTGCCTGATCTCAATGGCCCTGGCCTGCGGGCATACGGGCCGGCCGGGCACGGGCCTGCACCCGTTGCGTGGCCAGAACAATGTGCAGGGTGCCTCCGATGCCGGGCTGATCCCCATGGTATTGCCCGACTACCAACCGGTAGGAGATGCCCAGCTACGGGCCGCTTTCGAAGAACTCTGGGGCACTGAACTTGACCCGGAGCCCGGGCTCACCGTGGTGGAGATTATGGATGCCATCACGGCGGGCAGAATAAAGGGCATGTACATCCTCGGCGAGAACCCCGCCATGTCAGATCCGGATCTGACCCACGCCAGGGCCGCGCTGGCTGCGCTTGAGCATCTGGTGGTACAGGATCTGTTCGTCACCGAGACCGCCCAGTTCGCCGACGTTATTCTGCCTGCGGCCGCCTGGTCGGAAAAATCAGGTACCGTCACCAACACCAACCGGCAGGTGCAAATGGGCCGTGCTGCGCTGTCGCCGCCAGGGGAGGCAAGACCTGACTGGTGGATTATTCAGGAAATGGCCCGGCGTTTCGGACTGGGTTGGGACTATCACGGCCCGGAGCAAGTGTTCGCTGAGATGAAGCAGGGCATGCATTCATTGGATCACATCTCCTGGTCCCGACTGGAACGCGAAGGTTCTGTGACCTATCCCTGCTCCGCCGATGATGCGCCAGGGCAGGACGTTGTCTTCTCGGATGCCTTCCCGCGAGCCGGGGGCCGGGGCAGATTTTCGCCGGCCTGGCCACTGCCGCCGGACGAGCCGGTGGATGAAGCCTATCCCATCGTGTTGACCACCGGGCGATTGCTTGAACACTGGCACACCGGTGCCATGACCCGTCGCAGCCGGGTACTGGATGAGCGGGAGCCTGAAGCGGCCGCTTTTCTGGCATCAGCGGAATTGGATCGCTTGGGCGTAACACCGGGTGATGCAATCAAGATTGCCACCCGGCGTGGCAGCATCACCCTGACGGCGCGGGCCGATCAGGCTATGCCCGAGGGCATGGTGTTCGTGCCCTTCGCCTTTGTGGAGGCAGCCGCCAACCTGCTCACCAACCCGGCCCTGGACCCGGACGGGAAGATTCCGGAGTTCAAGTATGCTGCATGTCGGTTGAGCGCCATTCCACCCGATTCCGGCCAGCCTCTTTAGCGGCATAAAGCGCTTTATCCGCGCGCTTGATGGCCGGCTTTAATGAGCTTTCATCCGAACGCACCAGAGTCACCCCCAAAGAAGTTGTGTAAGCCAAACTGCCATCCTCCGATGTATCAATGCCAACCTCTGCCGGGTTAGTCTCGACGGCTGCCCGAAGCCGCTCTGCCACCATCAAGGCTTGTTCTTTACTGGTGTTGGGCAGTAGAACGGTGAATTCCTCACCGCCCATACGGCAAAGGATATCGCCGTCACGTAATTCGGTTTGAGCCGTTTTTGCGAACTCCTGGAGTACCCGGTCACCCACATCGTGGCCATAGTCGTCATTGATTCGCTTGAACCGGTCCAGGTCTGCGGCAATCAGGGCAAGAGGCTCGCCGCTCCGGCGGGCCCGGGGTATTTCCAGTTCCGCCTGGGTTTCCAGGAATCTCCGGTTCCCCAGACCTGTCAGGGGATCTGTCATAGCCTGCGTGGTCAGCAGGTCTTCCAGTTGTTTACGATCGGTAAGATCGAACACCATGGCCCTGCTGTACTGGAAACCGTTGGCGTTTGTCTGGGCTGTGGCTTCGATGGCGACGGGTAAGCGTTCATTCCACGACGTAGTTGACCTACTTCACGTCACGCAGAGGCCTTAATAACTCCGGCGAGACCTTGTACTGTTTGGGGCCGTCCTCGGCCAGAACAATCACACTCTTGCGGTTGATCT